>ERZ1673736.1502-NODE-1502-length-30579-cov-6.909612_pt1 | contig 30579 bp, 28 predicted proteins | sample MGYA00580212_ERZ1673736 | MGnify/ENA primary metagenome ERZ1673736 (study PRJEB41218, sample SAMN15661752) | gut metagenome | host: Homo sapiens | place: Canada: London | collected 2015-08-20/2019-03-30 | study: EMG produced TPA metagenomics assembly of...
GGGTCGGGAATGGCCAGATGAAGCGTGTATCCGGCTTCGGCAGAACCCTTGATCGAGCCGCCCGGGAAGCCGGCGGTCAGCAGGTCACAGCCGAAGAAGTACAGGTCGACGACGACGAACGCGCCCAGCATCTTGACGAGCTTGACGACGTTGGCCTGATCGAGCTCGAGGTACCCGGCCTTGCGCAGCGCGATGACCACCACGAGCACCAGCGCCACGCCGCACACCAGCGCCGAGGACACGAACCAGGGCGCGAGCAGGGCGGTGTGCCAGAACTCGTGGGCCTGCTGCAGCCCGAAGATCCAAGCCGTCACCGAGTGCACGAGCACGGCGGTGACCAGCGCGATGACCGAGATCACGCGCAGGGCTTTCTCCGACACCTTGCCCGCCTCGGCGCGCAGCGTCGCCCACAGGTACACGACGGACAGGATGAGGTAGATCGAGATGACCGCGATGTCCCACATGAGCGGGCTGCCCAGGTTCGAGTACGCGAACAGCTCCCATAGGCGAAGCGGCTGGCCGAGGTCGATCACCACGAAGCCAACGGCCAGCACCGTGCAGCAGATGGACGTCCACACGGCGATCTTCGAGATGCCGCCGAAGCCCTTCATGCCGAAGGCGCGCGGCACCGAGCTGATGATCAGGCCGCCGGCCGACAGGCCCACGAGGAACATGAACATGGTGATGTAGAGGCCCCACGAGTCGAAGTTGCGCATGCCGGTCTGCACGAGGCCGCCGGTCAGCTGCACGCCCCATAGGGCCAATCCTGCGACGGTCACGACCGCCGCCACGACGATGCCGATGTTGACGCCCCTGCCCCCGAATCTGGCAGCAGGAACCTTGACGGGCACGCCCGCCGAAACGTTTTCAGACATGATAGCGTCCCTTTCTCCCTAGATGAGGTAGTACACCGAAGGCTTCGTTTCCCGGTCGACGAGCAGCTGTTTGTGCGGCCGCGATGCAAGAAGCTGCGACACCTCGGACTGGGGATCGTCAAGATCCCCCCAATGGCGCGCGTAGGTCTTGCATGCATTGACGCAGGCAGGCTCTTCCCCGCGCGCAAGACGGTGGTAGCACATAGTGCACTTCTCCACAACGTGCTTCTGGTGCTCGGGGACGCCCTTTCCTCCGACCTTGTGGTCGATCGAATACTTCGGCTCTTCCCAGTTGAACGAACGCACGCCCGTGTACGGGCATGCCGACATGCACATACGGCAGCCGATGCACTTGTCGTAGTCCTGGCGCACGGCGCCCGTCTCGGGATCCTTGTAGGTAGCGCCCACGGGGCACACTTTGACGCAGGCAGGATTCTCGCAGTGTTGGCATGCTACAGGATAGTACAGACGATGGAGGGTGTCCGGATACGTGCCCCCCGGCGTGTTCGGGCTGTCACCGCCGTCGGTGAGCAAGTTGTTCCACCGAATACCGTCCGAAACGTTGTTTTCGACCTTGCAAGCGAGAACGCATGCCTGGCAACCGAAGCACATCGTGGTATCGATGACGAAACCGTAGCGGCGCACGGCCTTCGTGCTATTGGCATCGCCTTCCATGGTTAGTCCTCCTCCCATGCCCTGATATCGGCAATAGCGTCTGAGTATGACGAAGTCTGGCTGAGCGGGTCGTACTTGGACGTAAGCAGCTCTACCCAGTTGCCCGCCTTGAAGTCGGCAGAGCGCCAACCGACCGCGTAGGAGAGCACGCCGGGACGCACTCCCGCCGAGTACACGAGCTTTGCCACCGCATGTCCCTGATGGTTGAACACTTCGACGTACTGTCCGTCTTCAAGCCCGCGGGCGCGCGCGTCTTCAGGATTGATGTCGACAGTCGGTTCCGGAAGGGTTTCCCGAAGCCAGTTCACGTCCCAATACTGCGTGTGGTACATCTCGTATGTCCGGTGTCCGAGAAGGACGAACGGGTACTCCGCCATCTGCGGGTTCTCAGGAGAAGCCACGTACGGCTCGTAATAGCGGATGAGGTGTTCCTCGTCGAAGTCGTACTCGTAGCCTGCATCGTATTTGCATACCGGGTAATCGAGGTAGAACTCCGCCTTCTTGGTCTTGGTGCGGAACGAATACGTCTTGGGAACGACGTAGGGGCCCTTCAGGCTGATAAGGTTCTCCGCTTTGCAGCGCTCAAGCGTCACGCCCTCGGCATGATAGCGGTCCGTGTCCAGAGCCATCTCCATGAACTCGTCGTCGGTCGGCTTGAAGTACGCGCCCGCGCCCACCGCATCGGCCAAAAGCCTGACGAACTCGCCGTCGGGTTTGCACTCGTACAGAGGATCGATGCTCTTGTCCTGGTACTTGACGCAGTAGCCGTCGATGAGCAGCAAGTCGGATTTTTCGAGAATCGTCGCAGCGGGAAGTACGATGTCGGAGTATGCCGGTCCTTCGTTGAGCGTGATGTCGACCGACACGATAAGATCCATCTTGTCGAGAATGCCGCTCTTCGTGCGGTTCAGATCGACTCCGCCGCCCACGCTCGAACCAGAGCCGGGAAGCAGAAGCACTTTGACCGGCCAATCCTGACCGTTCCACTTTCCCGTGTCCATCGTGTCGAAAAAGCATGGCAAAGGGATCTTGGGCGAGCTCGTCTCGGTCGGGTAGAAGAACTCCCCGTTGATGTTCCCCCACAGCACGTCGCCGATCTTCGTGCCCACGTTTCCCGTCAAGCACATAAGCGTGGCGAGACCGGTTCCCACCTGCGCGCCGTTGCAGAAAGCCTGCGGACCGTAACCGTAATCGTGCGCCACGTAGCGCTTAGCGCACAACCGGGCGAACTCCCTGATCGTCTCGGGATCGACCTCGCATATCTTCGTCGCTTCCTCCGGGACGAAGGGGGCAACGCGCTCCACCAGCATATCGAAAGCCGTCTTGCACGCGATGCCGTTCACCTCGAACGTGCCGGACATGAGCGGATTCGCGCATTCGTACAAAGAGACCGGGCCGTTGGCGTCGCCATCCCAAACCTGGCAGGGATCCTCATCGTCGTTAAGCAATCCGGCGCAAGGTTCGCGACAGGTTACCGGATCGGACTGCCACGATCCGCCGCGCGCACTCTCGTCGTCGGAAGCCGGACGCGGAGCGCCGGTGATGTCGCTTTCCCTCAAGTATCGTCCGTTATCTTGGCGGATGAGAACGGGAGCGACCGTGTTTTTGAGGAGGAAGTCGGCATCGTGCAAGTTCTCCTCGATGATGACCTGCATGAGCGACATCATGAGGGCAGGGTCGGTTCCGGGTCGCGGCCGAACCCACATATCGGCCTTCGACGCGATGAACGTATAATTCGGATCGACCACAACGAGCTTCGTGCCCTTTTGCTTGCCGGTGAGCAGGTTCGTCACTCGGTTTGGAAAGGTGACGCCGGTGTTCAGCCCCCACACGACATTGGCCACGGTAGCCGTCGCCGTGGGAGGCATGCCCTGGGGCACGTGGTACATGTAGTCGCCCCATACCTTCTGATGCCCGAACGCCACCGCATCGTCGGGCGTCGGAATGATGGTCGTCCACTCCATGACGTTGAACAAACGGGTCAGAAGGTTACCGTTCTGGGTTCCGTGGAGCAGTCCCTGACCGCCTTGTCCGGCGAGCACGCCCGCAACGCTATGGGGACCGTATTCGGCCGTGGTTTTCTTGACCTGATCGGCTATCTGGGAGATCGCCTCTTCCCATGAAATACGCTCCCACTGCCCTCCGCCGCGAGGGGTGCCCTCAACGCGACGCATCGGATAACGGAGCCGATGCTCTCCGTACGTTCGCTGAATCCACGTGCGGCCCTTCGCGCATGGGCGCTCGGCCCAGGGATTCTCTGCCCAGGTTCGCTGCTCCACCGCATATCCGTCGCGAACGACCACTTCGCCGATGCATTGGTGGCACGAAGAGTACATGCAGCCGGTATGAGCGAGCTTCTCTTCGTCTTCGGCGGTTGCTGCCGAGTCCGCAGCCAAAGCTTGCAGCGTCGGCGTTGCCGCGCCGGCTACGGCGACGGCTCCCGCTGCGGCGCCGGTTGCTTTCAGGAAGCTTCTGCGCGTGAGCCCGCCGTGCGAGCTGATTGCTCCTGACATCTTTCCTCCTCAAAGATCGTGTCAGGATATCCCCTTTGCGGATGGCGTCGGGAAAACGGCTCGACGAGCAGACGTCTTTCGCACAACGCCTTCGAACCCCTCGTCCCCAAGCGCACTCTTATCGGATATCCCCCTGTTGCTCCTGATAAGAATTGGCCAAATCCTTGTGACTGTCACATTATCACAATGCATTGCGACAATCAATCTAATAAACATGCCTACTTCGAGGATAAATGATGCTGGAAACGGTAGGATTTTTATGGGTTTATCAAGCGATACGGCACAGATGTTTCACGTGAAACATCTGTGCCTGGACGAAACCGGCATTGTGACACCTTGTCACAAGTTGGGAAATCGGCCATGCGGAGAATGTCGAATTATCCTCCGCGTTTTGTACGGAGAGCAGGGGTTGCGAGGCACGCCGCTGACGCCGCACGGGATCCTTCGACTCCGCGCTTGCAGCGCTGCGCTCAGGATGACGAGCTGCGCAGAACCCTTCGCCGCCTGCGCTCAGGATGACGGGGGTGCGCCCGCTCGGCGCGCGGGTCGCCTACGCCCGCGTCAGGCTTTTCTGGGCCAGCCGGGCTTGGACCAGGGCCAGGATGTCGTCATCGGCCATGCCGGCGTTGGCGCAGGTGCGGATCAGATCGTCCGCCAACAGCTCGACGGGGTTGTCGGCGGCGAGGGCGGCGCCCACGGCGTGGCGCTCGGCCACGAACGTGCCCCTCCCCTTGCGCGTGGAGATGTACCCCTCTCGCTCCAAGTCCATGTAGGCGCGGTTCACGGTGTTGTAGCTGATATCGAGGTCGACGGCCAGCGAGCGCACCGTGGGAAGCTGGTCGCCCGCTTTGTACTCGCCTGAGCCGATGAGGTACGCGATGCGGTTCTTCACCTGGATCCACACCGGCAGGCCGCTGTTGTAGTCGAGTTCGAATGAGGCGAGCGGATTCATGGAAGCCTATCTCTCAGTAGTTCGGTCGCCGTTCATCATAGCACTATCCGTGAAGCCGTCGCTCATCGCGGTGGGCACGGTGACCACGGTGCCCTTGGATTTCTTCACCGTGTCGTACTGCATGAGCATGGTGCGCAGCTTGAGCGCCGCCTCCGGGTCGCCGTAGACGCGCGCGGCCTCGGCCAGCATCTCGGCCAGCTCGGCTTCCACGCCGACCACGGTCATGCGCGCGTTCTTCTCGCGGTCGGCCTGCGCTTCCAAGCTCATGACCTCCTGCAGCTCGTCGGGGATCACGATGTCGCGCACCTTCACCGAGATAATGTCCACGCCCCAGCCGGCGGCCTCCTTCTCGATGTCGTCCTTGATCTCGGCGTCCAGCTGGTCGCGGCGCAGCGCCACCTCGGCCACCGTGGAGCGGCCCACCGCCTCGCGCAGCGCCGTCTGGGCGAGGAACGACACGGCCGCGTAGTAGTCCTCCACCTCGGTGCACGCCTTCTCGGCGTCCCACACCACCCAGAACAGCACGGCGTCCACCGTGACGGGCACGAGGTCGGCCGTGAGCGTCTTCTCGGCATAGAAGGGCGTGGCGATGGTGCGCTGGTCCACGCGGATGGTGCCATGCTCGATGACGGGGATGGTGAAGTACAAACCCGGCCCCACGACGCGGTTCAGCTTGCCGAACCGCAGCACCACCACTTTCTCCCAGCTCAGCGCGATGTGCGTGGACGACAGCACCAGCAGCGCCGCCAGCAGCATGGCAACGATCGCCTCGATTCCCGCGCCTCCCGTCGCCGCAAACGCGATGCCCAGCACCGCGGCGCAGGTGGCGATGAACGTCGCGATGTTGAAGATGACCGCGCCGTTGCGCGACGATTTGCGCGGCACGTAGGACGTGGCCGCCCTGATCTCGGCATCCTTGTCGCGCACGTCGTAGGGGGCGTCCTTCACGAACCGCTCGCCTGCCCGTCGTCTCGCCATCGCACTCGCTCCTTATCCCGTAAGCCCGAACGTCGAAAGCCCGTACAGCGCTTCCGGCATCTGCGTCACATCGTATGCGCCCGCGCCGACGATGCACCAGCGCAGCGCGAACCCTCCCACCAGCAGCAGCGCCGCTATCCACAGAAGCTGCGTGCGGCTGTTCCCATGCGTGAGGAAGCGCTCCAGCACCAGCGGCACGGCCAGCCCGCACACCGCGAGCACGCCCCAGAACACGGGCGCCAGCTCGCCGAACGCGAGCGCCCGAGCAGCCGCGGCCGTCTCCTCGCCCGCGAACGCGAGCAGCACGAACGCAGACAGGCAGCCAGCCTCGACGACCACGATACCGCCGTCAATCCGCGCGAGCCACACGAGCGGCCCGCGGTACGGGTGCCGCGTCTCCACGAACGAGGCTGCCAGGAACGCCGTCGCGATGCCGCACGATGCCGACGACAGCACGAACAGCACCGGCACGAGCGACGTGCGCCACAGCAGCACCGACGCGAGGCTTTGCAGCAGCGCGCCGGTGTACGTCGCGGTCACCGCCGCCGACAGCGCGCCCGCCGCCGCAAGCGCCAGCACCGCCGCACGCGGCAGGCGCACGGTGTCCAGCAGCGCACCCAGCGAGAACGCCGCCGCACAGGCCAACGCCGCGACCAGCGCGAACGACCCCGCCGCCATGACCGACGGCGCAGGCGAGGCGAACAGGCCGAGCAGGCGGTCAGGGCGCCCCAGGTCGACCAGCAGGCACAGCATGCCCGTCGCCAGCGTCACCGTGCACATCGGCCATGCCCGGGCGAAGAACTCCTCCGGCATGGCCAGCGCGCGCCACCGCAGCACGCGGGCGCACTCGAGCACGCACAGGACGGCGAGGGCGCCCGCTCCCGTTCCTCCCAGGAAAAGATAGCTTGTCGTGAGCACGTTGAACACGCGCCGCCCCGCCCCTCGTCCTCGCCCGCAACTCCCCATTGTCGCAATGCAGCAATTCATTGGTATTATAGCACCGCTCGCGCAAAACGGACGGCAAAGGGGCGAGGGCTTGGCATGCTTCGACACACCGAGTCGAAGCATGCCGTCGTCATCCTGAACGCAGCGCCGAAGGTGCGGAGTCGAAGGATCCCGCGCAACGTCAGCTGGAAGTCTCACGGCTATCGCCGCACGGGATCCTTCGACTCGCTTCGCTCGCTCAGGATGGCAAGGGAGGAGCTTCCTAGTCGTCGGCGTCGATGCGGAACTCGCCGCTGGCCAGGCGCGCGTTGATGCTGGCGCTTCCGTCGCCGCTCGTGTACACGTTGCCGTTCTGCGAAAGTGAGAAGGAGCTGCTGAACCGACCAGACGCTTTCTCGATGCGAGCGGTGAAGCCGCTGCTCTCGGGAACGGCCACGCTCACCGAGCCGCTGGCGATATCCGCGTCGATTGTTTTCGGACACGCCTCCCGGCACACGATGCGCGTCTGGCCCGACGCGGTGCGCACGTCCACGCGGTCGGCGAAGCGGCCCTCGACGTCGAGCTGCCCGCTGGCCACGTCGACGCGCAGCTCGTCGGCTTGCAGGTGCTGCCCGTCCACATCGCCCGAGGCCAGCTTGAGCTTGAGCGTTTCGCAGCCCAGGCCGTTCACGTCGTAGTCGCCCGACGCGCCGTCGATCTCGACGGCGCCCAGGTTCTGGGCGTAGCTTTTCGGAATGCGCACCTGCAGGTCCTTGCGGCCCAGCGCGAAGCACGAGAACCAGGTGCCGTAGTCGATGGACAGCGTGTCGCCGTTCACGGACCAGCGCATCTGCTGCGCCTTCGTCATGCCGCGCGGCGCCGTCTCGACAAGCTCGATGGCGTCGCCCTCGTCCACGACGTCGATGTTCACCGCGCCGGAGGCCCACTTGACGCTGAGGTTCTTGACGCTGGCCGCGTCCACGTTCGCCGATCCCATTTCCGTTCCTCCCCGCATTCCGAAGCGCATGGCCGAGCATCCGCCGAATCCGATGGACCCCAGGATGAGCAAGCCGAGCGCGATGATGAGCGTGATTTTGACGTACGACGCCGTCGTGAGTTTCGTCATGATACGGCCCTTCCGCTAGCGTCGGTTCGCCCGATAGTTCGGGTCGTTTTCGATGATGTGGGCGATCCAATAGTACAGCGGGATGGTCAGGAAGACGAACCAGCCGGGATGCCACCACCCGAAGAGGAAGCCGCCCCCGAGGAACACGAGCACGCAAAGCACGGGGTACGGGAACGTCGACCAGGGGCCGCGCGGGCGGCGCAACTGGGCGTCGTAGGGCTCGGGGGCTTGCGGAGCGTAAGGCGCTTGCGGCTGCGCGGGTTGCGCAGGCTGCTGGGGCATGGGGGCCGCGCCGTAGTAGGGCTGCTGCACGGGCTGGGGCTGCGGTTGGGGCTGCGCCGGAGGGGCCTGGTGCGCCTGTTCGGCCGTCGCGCGAGCCTGCGCCGCGGCCACGGCCGCCTGCGCCGCGCGGACGGCGGCCTCGTTGGCGCGCACGGCGGCCTCCTGCGCCTGCGCCTCGGCGGTGGCGTCCTTGTCCTTTTCCTCGAACGCCACGTCGTCCACCACGTCGTCGTCGATGCGCAGCAGGTCGTCGAGGGACACACCGTACAGCTTCGCGAGCGCGATGAGGTTTCCCGTATCGGGCGACGACTCGGCGCGCTCCCACTTCGACACCGCCTGCCGCGACAGGCCGAGCCGTTCGGCCAGCTCCTCCTGGCTGTATCCTTGCTCGCGTCGCATGGCTGCTAAGCGCTGGGCAATCTCGACGTTCATGAACGATCCCTTCTTCGACGTTGGGGACATGGCGTCCGCTCCTTCTCGATTACCAGCCTACGGTTGCCCGGCACGTTGCACCAGCATGTCTGGTTATCATTTTACGCAACCGGCGGTTGCATACGCCTGCGAAGTGGGATTTCATGACATCGGTCATGCCGACTTTTATGCGGTCGTCCTTCGATGCGCTTGGCTGCGGCGAAGCGGCGGACGAATCCCCCGATACCGGCGTTCCAAAACGGCTGCGCGTTCGGACCTCGCGCATCGCCGTCTGCGCAACGCGCCGGCCCTCCCCGCGCGCTTCGACAAGCAACGGCTACCGGCCGGCGCCGATGCGTCCCGCATGTCCTATACTGGAACGATCGAGCCGAAGGAGGCGTCCATGGAAACCGGAAAGACCGATCGACGCGTGCAGTACACGAAGCGCGCCCTCACGAGCGCCCTCATCGACCTCATGCGCGAGAACCACATCTCGAAAATATCCGTGAAGGCGCTGTGCGCCGCCGCCGACGTGAACCGCAGTACGTTCTACGCCCATTTCCGCAACCAATACGACCTGCTGGCGTACATCGAAGCCGAGGCGCTCGAAGATCTCAAGGCGCGCCTCCTGGCCGACGGCGAGCCGCGCACGCGCAACGTGGAGAAGATCCTGGAATACGCCAAGGAGAACGCCGACGTGTTCCTCATGCTGCTGGACGAAAGCGAGGGCGGCTTCCAGCGGCAGATCATGGAGCTGGCGCATCTGGTGGACCTGCAAATGTCCGACCAGGATGCGGCGGTGGACGCCGACGATCTGGAGTACATGTACCTGTTCGCCGTATCGGGCGCTCTGGGCATGCTGTCGCACTGGCTGAAGAAGGGCACGCCGCAATCCCCCGCCGAGATGTCCGAGCTGCTGATGAGCATGATCCAGCACGGCGTGGAGGAGCGCGCCTGAAGCGAGCGAGCATCGGGCAACGGCGCCGCGCGCCCGCTGCGAAGTTGCGAGTCGTTTCGCCGACGCGCCCGCCTCGTTTCCGAGTTTCGCCCGAAGCACCCTCGCCAACCGGAGCGTCATCGTTCGCGAGACCGGATTGCACACGGATTTTCGGCCGCGGTTTCGCATTCTGGCAGAGAATCACGGTTTAGGCGCAAAATCAATGTCTCCCCTCCAACCAAAAGCCTAGATATCCAAAGAAGCACCAGGTCAGGTTTTTCGGCAGCCAACACAGATGCAGGAATCGCGATGCAGCTGCGCCCAAACCGTGATTCTCTGCCAGATTATGTTACGATGACCTTATGGATATACTCATTGGAAACGAATCGGCGCTCGACTACTGGAGAACGGTGGGGCCGAATTACTTGCGCGGCTACGATGCGCGGCAAGCGGCGACAAGACGTGCGCGACGTGCGCTCACTTCAAGCGAGCGACCGACCCTCTCCGAGGGAAATCGGCGTCCTGCCGGATGCACCCTGCCCCTGCGCACGCTGGTGGGCAGCGTCGACGTCCGGACGAGAACGCCTGCCGTGCTCAGCAGCTTTTGCTCCGTCCTCCCCGAGAGGTCGTTCGTCGACGCGGGCGAGGGCTTTTTGATGAGCACTCCGGAGTTCTGCTTCTTGCAGATGGCGAACCGGCTGACGCTCGCACGGCTCATAATGCTGGGATACGAGTTGTGCGGAACGTACGTCCTGGTAGACAAGGGGCCGGCACCGCGTCGCGACGCGCCGCTGACGACGGTCGCCAAGCTGCGGACGTTCATCGAAGGCACCTCGAACGCTCGCGGGAGGAAGAAGGCGCTGCGGGCTTTGCGCTACGTGTTGGACCGATCGGCCTCGCCGATGGAGTCTGCGCTGGCCATGCTGCTGTGCCTGCCGTACGGCTTGGGCGGGTACGGATTACCCGAACCGCGACTTAACTACCACGTCGACGTGCCGCCCAGCTTCCGCGCCATGGCCGACCGGAAGCACTGTGCATGCGACCTTTGCTGGCCCGAGTTGAAGCTGGCCGCGGAGTACGACAGCGAGCTGCACCATGCCGACCCCGAACGGCGGGAAAGCGATGCGCGACGGCGCAGCACCCTTATCACGCTCGGCTTCACCGTGGTCACCGTGTCGAAGGGGCAGGTCATGGACAGCGGGGCGTTCAACCGGCTGGCGCATCAGCTGGCGAAGCGCCTGGGAAAACGTCTGCGCTACGTCGACCCGGGCTTCACGCGCGCGCACCTCGAGCTGCGCGCCGAGCTGTTCGAGGCGATCGGGATACGCGCGAGGTGACGAACGGGGGGCGCCGACGCCCCCCGTTCGCGCTACCCCTGGAACAGGGCGAGGAAGCAGTCCCAGATGGTTTGCTCTTGCTCGGGCTCTTCCGGCTCGGGCGCTTCAGGCTGCTCGATGGCGGCCGTGGTCATGACGAACTGCACGGCTTCCACGTTGGCGTTCTGCGGCGACACGAACGACACCGGGTCGAACTTCGGGAAGTCGAACTCGGCAGTCATGTCGGCGATCTGCCGCTTCATGGTTTCGGGCAGCGTGATGGTGGACGCGTTGAGCTGGTTCATGCCGCTGCTGAGCTCGCCCGCCCCGCCGGCCAGCTGGCCCGCGCCGCCGGCAAGCTGGTTCGCGCCGGACTCGAGCTGGCCGTAGTTCTCGGCGAGCGCCGACAGACCCGACGCGTACTGCGCAAGACCTTCGTGGAACCGGCCATACTCGCCAGATAGCTGCGCGATGCCTTCGACGAGCTGGGAGAGTTGGTCGAGCTGGCCGCCGCCCACGGCCGTTTCGAGTGCGGACGCCATGGAGCGGAGAGCGGCTTCTTGCTGGGCGAGGGCGCCGCCGCTTTGCGCATCGGCCGCCAACGCGCCCAACAGCTGGTCGGCGCCGGAGAAGGCGTCCTTCGTCGCGGCGTACGTGCCCTTGACGGTTTGGGCGGCCTGGTAGTTCGCGATAAGCTGATTCACCGTGACGAGGTCGTCGGGGTTTTGCGACGTGCTTGCAAGGGCCATCAAGCTTCCGATCTGCTCTTCTGTCAACGTGCCGGCGGGAATGCCTTCGATAGCGCCCTCGAGCGCCGGGAGCGCCTGCGCGTAGCCCTGCTGGACGCGAACGACCTGTTGACGCAGCTCCGCAAGCCCGTCCGCGAGCGCGTTCAGCCCGCCCGGCAGCTGCCTCAGCTGGTCGAGCTGCGACAAATCAGCACCCTGCAAACCGCTCGCGACAGCCGACAGCGCAGCGTTGATCTGGATCGACGCGCTCACCAACTGGCCGGACGAGCCGTTGAGCCTGTTCAACCCCTGACCGAACGCCGCAGCGCCCGACGACAGGCTCTGCGCGCCGCCGGTCAGCTCGTCGACGCCCGAGGCGAGCGACGACGTGCCCTCCGCCAGCGCGCTGACCGCGTCCGATAGGTTCGTCATGCCGCTGACCATGCTTGAGGTGTCGGGCATCTCGACGACCGACGAGTACGGCAGCGCGGCGATCTGCGCGCCCGGCATCTTGAAGTTCCGCACCTTGGCCGTGAGCGTGAAATCGGCATCCTGACCGGGCAGGACGGTGAAGGCAGCTGTAGCGTCTTCGCCGGATTGCGCGATGGTGGCTCCCTCGCCCTCCACGTCGGAGACGACGTCGCCCGGCAGCGTGAACATGATCTGCAGCATGAAGCTGTCGTAGAACGCGGGGTCGACGGCCTCGTTGCGCGCGGTGGTCACATGGACGGCCAAGTTGCCCGAAGCGCCGGCCAGCTGGTCGGCCTCCATCTTCTTGCCGTCCAGTTCGTAGGACAGCGACACGTTCCACGGCAATGCGGCGTTTGCGGCGTCTCCCTGGTAGTACAGCGTGCCCGCTTCGGCCTCGAACGTGGTGGCGTCGCCGATGCGCGCCAGATCGGTCTCGTTCGTGAGGTTCTGCACGGACGTGTAGTCGCCGTGGTCGACGACGGTGCCCGGCACCTCCACGTCGAAGCGGTTGACCACGTACACCGCTTTCGGCGCGCCGCTCGCCGCCAAGGTCGCGTACACCACTTCGGACTTCTCGTACGTCGCCGCGGACGAGGCGGAAGCGGCAGATGCAGAGGAAGAGCTCGCCGCATCGCCCTCGGCCAGCGCGAGCGCGCTCGGCACGCAGGCGACGGACAGCGTCACGGTGAGCAGCGCGACGACGCAGGTGCGCAGACAAGGGTGCTTTTTCATGATTCGTCTCCTTCGGACGCGGGGAGCGGGGCGGGTTCGGATCCCTCGGCCGCTACGGGAGATGCGGCGTCGGCAACCTCAGACGCTGCGGGCACCGCGGGCTCGGCAGCCGCGACAGGCGCGAAGTTCGCATGCCAGGTGGTGCGCCGGATAACGCGATCAAGCAGCACGAGCAGCGCCGGCAGGAAGCACGTGACCAGCGTCAGCGACAGCAGCGCTCCGCGGGCGAGCAGGAAGCCCAGGCTGGACACCGCCGACATGCTGGACGAGAATCCCAGCGCGAAGCCCGCAGTAGCCAGGATGCCGGCCGACACGAGCAGCGACGGGAACGTTTCGCCCAGCGCAAGGTGTGCGGCCTTGCGCGCCGGGACGCGTCGACGGTGACGCAGGTAATGCGTGGTCAGCAGGATGCCGTAGTCGATGGTGGCGCCCAGCTGCACCGTGTTGATGACGAGGTAGCCGATGAAGTTCACCGACTCGCCCATGAAGTACGGGATAGACAGGTTGATCCAGATGCCCGACTCGATGGTGAGCAGCAGCACGAGCGGCAGCGTGAGCGAGCGGAACGTCACCAGCAACACGATGAGGATGGCGATGATGGCTACGGCGCTGACCACCACGTTGTCCACCGCCACGATGTTCTTCATGTCGTAGAGATTCGCGGACTGGCCGGCGGTGTAGTACGTGTCGTAATGGCGCGCAGCCGCCTGCTGCACGGCTTCCACCGTGGAGAACGCCTCGTCGCTTTCCACATCGGTGCTGGTGTAGGCGATGATGCGCGCGTAGTTCGGCGAATAGAACTGGTCGATCACGCTCTGGTCGAGGAAGCCCTGCGGGATGGCGGCGCCCACGGTGGACGCGTACGAGATGACGCCCGTTACATGATCGACCTCGGCCAGGTCGCGCGAAAGCGCAGCCTCGGCGGCCACGTCACCGCGCGGCACCAGCACCACCACGGCGTTCTGCTGGCCGAACTCGTCTTGGATCATAAGCGTGTCGGCGCCGGCGCGCAGGTTCGGGTCGGGCTCGCTGTTCTGGTAGGTGAACACGGTGTGGCTCTGACCCAAAAACGCGGGAACGACGAGCGCCAACACGAGGACGAGAGCCGGGACGCGCACCTTCGACAGCACCTTGCCCACGTTCTTGAACGAGGGCATGAGCGGCCGATGCCGCGTCTTGTCGATGAGCTTGTACAGCGAAAGCGTGACCGCCGGCAGGAACACCATGACGGTGAAGAAGCTGAACACAATGCCCTTCACCAGGTTGATGCCAAGATCGGCGCCGATTTGGAACTGCATGAACGCAAGAGCGGCGAAACCGAACAGCGTGGTGACGGCGCTGGCGGCGATGGTGGACAGCGACCTGCGCATAGCCAAGGCCATGGCACGCTCCACGTTCGGCGTGCGCTGACGCTCGGCCGCGAACGCGTGCAGCAGGAAGATGGCGTAGTCCAGCGACACCGCCAATTGCAGGATGGGGCTCACCGAGAACGTGATGAACGAAACCTGCCCCAGCACGATGTTCGTACCCATGTTGATGAGAATGGAAACGCCGATGGCGGCGATGAACAGCAGAGGCTCGATCCACGACGTGGTGGACAGCACGAGCAACAGGATGATGACGGGCACGAGGATGAGCGCCGCGCCGCCGGCCTCCTTCGACGTGCTGGCCGTGGTCTGCGCGGTATCGGCGGCCTCGCCCGACACGGCGTTGCCCGGGCCCGCCTCGTCCACGAGGGCGCGCAGCGCGGGGACGGCCGTGCTTTCGGAGCCTTCGGCCACGGTGACCTGGAACAGCGCAGCGCCATCGCGATAGTACGTCTCGACGGTGGAGGCGTCGGCCATCTCGAGGGGCACGGTGACGTCGACGACGTCGTCGAGCCACATGACGCCCTCGACGCCTTCCACTTCGGCGATCTTATGCTTGAGCGCAAGCGCCTGGGCAATGCCCACGTCGTGGACGAGCACATTGGCGTTGGGGACGGCCTGGGCGAACTCGTCGTTCATGATGGAGACGGCCGTGGTGGATTGCGCTTCGTCGGGCAGGTAGTCCACCATGTCGTAGTTGACTCCCACGAACGGGATCATCGCGGCACACACGACGGCGACGGTCAAAAACGCCGCCACGACGGCTTTGCGTCGCGCGATGATGCCGTCGATGATGCGATCCATACCCGCCCGCCTGTCCGCTTCGCCTGCGCGTATACGCGCGCTTGGTTACCCTACATCATGCATGATAACCAACACCGTGTAGCGAAACAACCAACAAGGGATGCCAGAACTGCCCGTAACCCGACACACGGTTGACCAAGTGTCGGAGATTCACGAAACCGTCACCTTCGAGTATGCCGTCCGGTTACCGGCCCGCTCCGTCGCGGAGAGCTTTGAGCCTGGCGAGGGTGGCGGGGTCGATGCGGGAGGCCACCGTATTCTTCTGAGCCACCTTCGGGGTTTCGTCGAGGCGCGCCTCCTCGTAGTACATCCCCACCTCGCGCGAGAAGCCGTCGGCACTCATGCGGTCCACCCCGAAGCCGAACGTGGTGTCCTGGATGGTGGCGTCGCTGGTAACCACGAGGGTTTCCACCTGGCGCTCGCGCGCGTCGTGAGCCAGCTTCTCGATGACCTTGTCGGCCGACTGGCCCGCCGGCGAAAACACGATGCGCACGCCGCCGACGGTTTCCGCCTCGCCGTTCGAGAACGCGTTCTTCGCGCCATCGAACACGATGACGGCCTTGTAGTCGCCTCCGGCGTAGTTCACCACGTCGTTGATGAGCATCTCGCGCGCGGCGTTGAACGTGTCGTCGGTGTAGTCCTCGTCGGGCGCGTTGCGGTAGCGGCTGCCGGAACGCAGCACGTTGTACCCATCAACGATCAGGAGTTTCTTACGTTGCTTGGCCATGATCCACCTACGTCAACCTGCGCGTCCGCCGTTGTCCTACTGGTTCTGGCGAAGCCACTCGTACATGCAGGCGGTGGCGGCTTGCGCCACGTTGAGGGACGCCACTTCGCCCTCGATGGGCAGCTTCACCAGGAAGTCGCAGTGCTCCATCACGAGGCGCGAGATGCCCTCCTGCTCGTTGCCCATCACCAGTGCGATCTTGCCCTTGAGGTTCGACTTCCAGATGAGGTCCTTCGCATGCTCGGTGGCCCCGGCGATCCAGAAGCCCTCCTCCTTGAGGCGGCTCATGGTCTGCACGAGGTTCGACACCTGAGCCACGGGCACGTGCGCGATGGCGCCGGCCGAGCTCTTGTACGTGGACGCCTCCACGTGCGCGCTGCGCTTGTTGGGGATCACGATGCCGCACGCGCCCACCGCTTCGGCGCTGCGCGACACGGCGCCCAGGTTGCCCGCGTCGGTGATGTGGTCGAGGATGATCACGAGCGCGCGGCCGTCGTGCTGCTCGGCCGACTTGCCCGCCGCGTCGATCACGTCGCCGATGCCCACGTACGGAAACGGCGCGGCCTTCGCCATGACGCCCTGATGGCTGCCGCGATCGGACTTGCCGTCCAGCACCTTGCGCGGCACCATCTCCACGGTGGCGCCGGCGCGCTTCGCCTTGCGCAGGATGTCCTCGATGAGGCCGTCGCGCTGCACGTTGTCGGCCATGAGAATGCTCTTGATGGGGACGCCTGTGCGCAGCGCCTCGATGACGGGGCGCTTGCCCTCGATGAAATCAGCCATGTTCACGATCCTTCGTATCTTCTCCCGCGTCGATCCTGGCATGGCATCGCACGGCACATTGTTAATTCGGACAGTATGGCAGATAGGAACGCGCCCGGGGAAGCCCCCGCGCGCATCTTCAGCGTATCGCCACGTGGAGGAGGGAGCGCGAGCGCCACACGGCTTCGAGCACGTTGCCTCAGTCGCGTTTCTCGTGGTTGCGGCGCCAGCGGCCGCGGCGGCGACGCTCCTTCTGCGCCACGGTGGCATCGCCGCCGTGCAGGAACACACCGGACACGACGCGCCGCACCTTGCCCACGCCGCGCGCCACATGAGGGGTGAGGTCGGCCTCGTTGCTGGTCTTCCAGTCGAAGTACACGCTCCAATAGCGCAGGAACACGACGACGAACACGCAGGCCACACCCGCAAGCGGCAACGGGCTTCCCGCATAGGCCAGAGCCACGAACGCGAACGATCCGCCGAGGCCTGCCACCGCGTAGAAGTTCGACTGCTGGAAAATGCCGGGCGTCTCCCCCACGCAGATGTCGCGCACCGCGCCGCCGCCCACCGCCGTGATGGCGCCGAGGATGACCGACAACACGAAACCCTGCTCGAGCGAGAACGCCTTGCTGGCGCCGGCCAGCGCGAACAATCCCACCGACAGCGCGTCGGCGAAGAACACCGTGGCATCGAGATGGCGGAACAGCCCGCGAAAGTAGAACACGAACGCGCAGATGGCGATGCAGAGGAGGATGAGATCGGGGTGCGAGGTGAAGTACACCCCGTGGGTCTGCAGCAGCATGTCGCGGATGATGCCGCCACCGTACCCGGTGACCAGGCCCAGCACCACCGTGCCGATGATGTCGAGCTTGCGGTCGCACGCGAACAGAGCGCCCGTCAACACGCCAACGACGACGGAGAAATAATCGATGCTCCACGGCACCGTGAGCACCTGCGAATCGGAGAACGCTTGCTGCAGAAATGTGGTGTCCATACGCCCCTTTCGGAATCTGCGCTTATGAAACCACACCTGCAGGTTTTGCGCTAGGGCGAATGTTCGACGCATGTCGCAACAGGATGCTCACACATGTTGACCGAACTGGTATGATACTACCCAAACGCTATCGGGTCGCGTTCGCGCGCCCGCGCACCGTATGGAGGGATCCACTTTGAACAAGAAGATCATTGCGACCGCCGCCTGCGCGGTTCTTGCGCTCGCGCTAACCGGATGCGGCTCGAAGGCCGAAGAACCGAACCTGCCGAACCCGAACGCCAGCGCGTCGAGCAGCGGCTACACCGTTACCGACGCGTCCAAACTCAAGTCGCTTTCGGTTGGCGAATCGGCCGTGTGGCGCGACTACGAAGTGGCCGTGAAGTCGATCGATCGCGCAAACGACCAGCTCAACGTACAGATCGAGTTCAAGGCGCATTCGAGCGCGCAAGAGCTTTCCACCGAATGCCTTCTGTCGTTCGGCATGCCTCCCGTCAGCTCGACGTTCGCAAACAACACCATCTCGGTGCCCGCGGGAGAGACGGCCTCCGGCACGCTCACGTTCGACGACCGCTACTCCTCGCAGCGTCTGTTCTGGAACGACGGCGCCACCGAAGCTACCTGGCTGCTCGATCAAACCCCGGTAACCGCAGAGCCGGAGCCGCAGCCCGAGGCCCCGGCAGAGCCCGCAACGCCCGAGCCCGCCGAGGATCCGCAGGCCAAGGCCGTCGCCGCCGTGGAAGCGGCGCTGCCGGGGCTCATCGCCGACAACACGTACTACACGTACCAGAGCTTCGACCCCGCCACGGCGAGCGTCACGCCGACGGAGGGCGGCTATCAGTACGCCAACGACGTTTCGATCCTCGACGGCGAAGGCAATGCGACCGTGACGAACGTGCTGCTCGTTTGCGATGCCGACGGCAACGTGACGTCGATGACCATCGACGGAGCGCTGCTTTTCTAAGACGCTTCGCCCGTCATCCTGAGCGCAGGCGGCGGACGGCTACAGCGCCACGCCTTTCTTCGGCATGCTGAGGGCATCTACATCGATGCCCTCGATTCCCAACAGGGCGATCTTCTTGTTCAGGCCGCCGGCGTAGCCGGTGAGACTGCCGGTCGACCCCACCACGCGATGGCACGGCAGGATGATGGAAATGGGGTTGCGGCCGACGGCGCTGCCCACGGCGCGCGCCGACGTACGAGTTCCCGTCTGCTCTTCGATGCGACGCGCGATCCAGCCGTACGTGGTCAGCTGGCCGTACGGGATCTCGGCGAGCAGCGCCCACACACGCTGCTGGAACGCGGTGCCGCGCGGGTTCACGGGCGGAAGCGCGCCGGGGTCGTCGCCTGCGAAGTAGCGTTCGAGCCATGCGCGCGCCTCGACGAGTACCGGCAGATCGGGACGATCCTCGGCAGCTTCGAGCGTCGCTTCAAAGTGCTTCTGCCCCTCAAGCCACAACCCGACGATCGCCTCACCGTCGCTGGCGACGGTGACCGAACCCACGGGCGAATCGATCGTTGCAAGGTAATCCATGCGAGCCTCCTACACGCGCAGCGCTTCGGCATGCCAGGCGAGCAGAGCTCGAGCCAACCCTGCAAGCGAGACGAAGTAGCCGTCGGGCGCCGCCTCGGCGATGCGCGCGCGGAACGCGTCGACCCAGCTGAGCGGATGCTTCTCGATGAAGTCCGCCACGGATTCGGGCACGGGGGCATCGGCGGCGTCCGCGTCTGCGCGGGCGCACAGCGACGAGAGGTACAGCAGCTCGATGCCCAGGTGGTCTTCGTACTGGTTGTTGACGTTCCGCACTTCAAGCCCCGCTTCGCGCAGCAGCTCGCGCATCTCGAACGTGGCCTGACCGAACCCCACCGTCACGTTCTTGCCGCGGTACATCGTCTCCCATGGAGCAGCCGCGGGCGACGGCGGGCCTACGAACAGCTTCGTGTATTCGACGGCCGCGCGCTGAGGCTCGTCTTCGCCTGCTTCCGCGCGCTGGACGGCTCCTTCGGCATAGCGCGCGCATGCCGCGACGGCCTCCGCCACGGCCTCGTCGTCGAACGAGGGAAACGCTTCCCAAAACGCCGGATCCAACCCCACCGTCGACGTCATCGTCATCGGCTTGAGCAGCGAGTTGCCGATGAACGCATAGGCTTCGGACAGGGTCTTCCAGGGAATCTCCTTGGCCATGGCGAAAAGCTCCTTTCAGCGCAGGACGCGCAACGTGAACCAAGATGATGCATAGCATACCGCACCCGAGCCGGGATCCCTGCGCCGCGGGAGGGAAAGCGCCGCCAAGGATCACCGGACGGGAGACGCGGTTGGGACGGCTAAGCCGCCTCGCCCGCCGGGCGCTCGACGGCAGCGGCCTCGGCATCGCGCGGCGCCGCGCGTCCCGGCAGCAGCTTCTGCGCGAGAACGAGGAACGCAAGTGCGCCGAGGGACACCACGCCGATGACCACGACGATCTCCACCCAGGTGGGAGCGTACGTCCCCGTGAGCGCCCACATGCTCGAGCCGCCCTGCTGGGCCGCCGCGGTGCCAAGCGAGACGCCCGGCGCGCCCGCCACGTTGAACCCGACGAAGGAGGTGAGCAGCAGCCACACGCGCTTGAAGAACACGCCGGCCACCACGCACACGCTGGCCACGGCCACCAAGCCCATCCGCACGCGGTTCTTCGCGAACACGAGGATGCAGAACGGGATGAGGATGCCCACGACGATCTCGAACCAGAAGAACGGGGCAGTTGCGCCCGTCGCCATGATGGCGAGCGTCTCGGCGCCGGCGGCGCCCGGGTACGCCATAGTCAGCGCCTCGCAGCCCACGAGGAACCCGTCGACGGCGACGCACACGGCCAGCAGGCCGGCCAGGTTCGACAGCAGCTTCTTGTCGGTGGCGAAACGGCCGGACTTGTTGAGACCCATGAGCGAGAGCAGCAGCAGGGCCAGGCCGGAGTCCATGGCTGATACCACGAACAGCGGCGCCATGATTGCCGAGTACCAGCCTTCGCGCGCCATTTCCAGGCCGAAGATCCACGCCGTCACCGAGTGCACGAGGATGGCGACAGGCAGGGCGAAGCGCGACACGACGGCCACCTTGCCCTGCGCGCCCGGCTTTTTCGACTTCATGAAGTACAGGTACACGACGTTTATGACCAGGTACAACGTGATGACGCAGATATCCCAGAACAGAGGAGACATCGGGTTCGGTCCCGTGAGGATGCGCCACACGCGCCCGATGCCGCCAAGGTCGATGAGCACGAACATGCCGGCGCAGCAGATGCACACCGTGGACAGGACGACAGCGGGAAGCGCCACCTTCTTGTACTCGGCCACGTGGAACACGCTGGCCGACGAAGCCACGATGAGGCCGCCGGCCGACAGGCCCACGAAGAACATGAAGCACGTGATGTAGAGGCCCCACGACGTGGAGTTGCTCATGCCGGTGACGCCCAGGCCGTTGACCAGCTGGTAGATCCAGGCGGCGACGCCGGCCACGGTCAGCGCTGCGAGCACGCCCGCGGTCGCTTTGAACGTTGTCGAGGTTTTCATGGTTCGCACCTCCTCCTTAGTTGAAGTAACGGACTTGCGGGCGGGTTCCCTGCTCTTCGAGAAGGACGCCGGCCTTGCGCTCGCGGACGACGCGCGAGATCTCGCTGTCCGGATCGTCGAGGTCGCCGAACGTGCGAGCCTTGGAAAGGCAGCATCGCACGCACATCGGCTCGTCGCCGCGGTCGGTGCGCTCCTTGCAGAGCGTGCACTTCTCCACTACGCCCTTGCCGCGCACGGGCACGTCCTTGTCGCCGTAGTTGAAGTCAGGATCGCGCACCGGCTCGTTCCAGTTGAACACGCGTGCATTGTACGGACAGGCCGCCATGCACATGCGGCATCCGATGCACTTCTCGTAGTCGATCTCGACGCGTCCCTTGTCGTCCTTGTACGTGGCGCCCGTCGGGCACACGCGCAGGCACGCGGGATTCTCGCAATGCTGGCAAGCAACGGGAAGGTATCCCCTGCTCAAATTAGGGAACTCGCCCAGTGCGCCGTCTTCCACGTCGCAACCTTCGGTGAGAACGCGGTTCCAGCGCATGCCGGAAGGCACGTTGTTCTGCATCTTGCATGCATGGGCGCACGTCTGGCAACCGATGCAGCGCGTCTTGTTGATAGCTATTCCCAGCTTAGTCATGTCGCATCACCTACGCTTTTTCGATCTGGACGAGCGTGTCGTTATAGGGAATCTGAGGTCCGTGGAACATCTCGTAGCACCGCTCGTTGCGCGCCGAGTTCGTCACGTTCTGAAGGAATCCCTCCTGGTAGTACTTCGTGTACGTGGTCTCAGCCATGAACAGCACTCCCGGCTGCAAGCTCGGGTTCACGTGCGCTTTGCACACGAACGAGCCTCGGCCGTTGTACACCTTCACGTCGTCGCCGGTCTGGATGCCGCGCGCTTCGGCGTCGGACGGGAAAATGTTGACGTAGGGACCGAAGTCTTCCTGGAACCATGGGGAGGCGCTATAGTACGCATGGATGCGATAGCGCGACTTGCCCTGCATGAAGTACAACGGGTACGTGTCTTTCAGCGGATTCTTCTCGAACGCCTCGTTGGCATCTTCGTACACGGGGAACTGATGCCCTTGATCGAGCAGGTACTCGTAGTACAGCTCAATCCTCGTGGACGGCGTGCCGTACATCTGGTCGGCGTGGCCGTCGGGGCGATAGTCGGGACCCGCACCGGCTACCGGCAAGCAACCGCCGCTTTTCAGGAGCGCGTCGTAGGTGATGCCCTTCATGTTCGGATCGAGTTCCTCCACGCCTTCGAGCGAGTATCGAGCCAGCTCTTCGTAACTTTCGGGCAGCAACTTCTCCAAGCCCCACTGGGCAGCCAGCAGACGCTCGATCTGCAGGTCGCTTTTCGATTCGAACAGAGGCTGTATCATGCCGTTCGCCAGCATGACGTGACCGTAGCTCGCACGCAGCTGCTTGACGTCTTCTTCGCACTCGAATTTGGTGCATGCGGGCAGCACGATATCGGCGTAGTCGACGGCGGACGAGTGGTAAATATCGATGATGGCAAAGAAGTCGAGGCTCTTCACCCACTCGAGCGTGTCGTTCGCATTGGCCGCCTCCAGCGTGAACGCGTCGCCGAACGTGAGCGCGACGTGGATGTTGTTCTCATGGTACGGCATGTCGTACATGGCCAGACCCGAATCGTTGTAACCGTACTCCTCGGGGAGCTTCCAATCGTTGAGCGTTGCCGCAGGATCGTCGGCACCCACACCGCCGTAGAAGCCGAACCCGGATCCCTTGCGGCCGTAGTTGCCGGTGAGCGCCGTGAGAATGGACATCGAGTGCCCCAGCACGTCGGCGTTCGTGTACTTGTCGGGACCGCCCAAACCGTAATCGATGATAGCGGGGCCGTTGTTCGCATAGCGATCGGCCAAATCGACGATCATATCCTTCGCGATACCCGACGTCTCCGATGCCCACTCGAGCGAATATTCAGAAATCCACTTCTTCATCAGCGCAAACTCGGTAGTTAACTCTTTACCGTCAACCGTCCAGCTGCCTTCGAGCGCCGGGCTTGCGCCCTCCGCGTCGTAAAGCTTGGGAGCATTGCTCGCCTCGTCCCACACGTAAGGCTTTCCGACGTCCTCGCCCGTGACCACGGTAGGATTCGGGCACAGCTCTTCAGCGCTGCGATAGCTCTTACCGGTTTTCTTGTCGACAAGATACGGCAGGGATGTATGAGCCTTGACGAACTCCTCGTCGTACCATTTCTCGTCGATGATGGCGCGTATCATGCCTTGGATGACCGCAGCGTCCGTGCCGGGATGCACGGGCAGCCACGCATCGGCCTTCGATGCGGTGCCACTGAAACGCGGATCAAGCACTGCGATGTACGTGCCGGCTTCCTTCGCATCCATCAGCGCGCGCGACCACACGATGCCGCTTTCCAGCGGATTGTGCCCCACCTCGATAATGGTCGCAGCATCAGAGAATTCCCAGATGGAACGCGTCGGACAGTAGCTGAACGCGCCAAAAGCGGGCGTCTGGCCGTTCGGCTGGCCTCGGTCGAGGCCCCATTCGCCGCCTTGATCGGCTTTCAGCAGCGCGCCGATGAAATCGAAGCCGATGGAAGCCTCGGTGGACTTGCGGACGAACACCGAATCAGGCCCGTGCTTCCGATGCGACTCGTTGATGGCATCGGCGATGGCCTTGACAGCCTCGTCCCAGCTGATCTGCTCGAACTTGCCTTCGCCGCGCTCGCCGACGCGCCTGAGCGGCGTTTGCAGACGATCGCTTGAATAGATATGCGCGATCTCGTTGATTCCGCGCAGACAGATAGTGCTGTGCGACTCGTCGACGAGGTCGCTCGGCTCGATGAGCGCCACGCGTTCGTCACGGATCGTGCACTTCAAATTGCACCCGGTAAGGCAATGGAATTGGTGGCAAAGATGAGCCACCCGCTCCCCCGCCTCGGCGTGGGCTTGGGCTGGTGCGAGCCAAGTGTCGGTTGCGATCATGTTGGCCGCGCCTGCGAGGCCGAGCGCCCCCGCAGCAGCGCCGGTCGCCTTTAGAAAGCTCCTGCGCGTGAGCCCGCTGTTCGGGCTGCTTGTTCCTGACATGTCTCCTCCTCAAAGATGTCGTCAGGATATCCCCGTTCCGTCGACTGTGGTCTTCATACCTCCAGCCGGCAAAACCTCATACGAGGATACCCCCGTTCCTCGTGAGAATTGGCCAAATTCCACTGCGCCCACTATACGAAATTATCCTATGACAATCAATGATTGTCATAGGATAATTTTTGCTTGTCATTATACTATTTTGTGGATACTTTTTCGTGATTCCGCAGGTCATCTTCTTACTTTGTCGGCTTGAAACCGAAAGGGCGGCGAAGAATGCGCCACGCATGCCGGGGAATCGTCGAGACAGAAGCCCCGACCACCCGTCCGATGGACATCGCCCGGAAAACCCCTCGCCCAAGCGCCGCCTCAGACATCGGCCACCCTTCCGTGCAGCGGACGGAAGCCAAAACGGCAAAAAAGCATCAAATTCGGAAGAAGTCGCGTAGGCCGAGCAAGCACAGCGCGCACGACATCGCATAAGAGCGCTCTGCGACCAGGCAATATGCTGGAAGAGCATGCCCGCCCCACCAGCCGCCCGCTGCGAAACTTCCGAATTCGATGACCTTTTGCCACCAACGGCGCATCGAGCGTGCAGCGGGCGGGCGCGGGAAGCGCGATTCGCGGCGCGAGCAAGAGGCGAAACTCGAAGCGCAATCAGGATCGAGGCCCCAAGCGGCCGACCAGAACGACCGAGCTCAACGCTCGTCGCCTTGGGCCATCACAAGCCCGACCCCTTCCCCAGCACATCCTTCGCCGCGTCGCCCAGCACGTCGCCGAAGCCTTCGCTGAAGCTGCTGGGCACCACCACCGTGCCACCCGTTTCGCGCACGCTCTCGTACAAGAGGTGCATCGCACGCAGGCGCAGCGCGGCGTCGTTCTTCGCATAGGTGTCGCCCATGTCGTCCATCATCTCGCAGATGTCCTGCTCGGCTTCCATGAGGATGATGCGGGCCTTCTTGCGCTGCTCGGCCTGGGCCTCCAGCGACATGACGTCCTGCAGCTCCTTCGGCAGCAGGATGTCGCGTATCTCCACCGACAGCACGGTGATGCCCCACGGCGCCACCTTCTCCTCCAGCACGCGCTTGAGCTCGCGGTCCAGCTGCTCGCGGCGGATGGCCACCTCGGCCACGCTCGCGCGCCCGATGGCGTCGCGCAGCGCCGTCTGGGCCGCCAGCTCGACGGCGCGCGTGAAGTCGCCCACCTCGATGCACGCCGCTTTCGCATCCCACACGTGCCAGAACAGCACGGCGTTCACGTCGAGCGGCACGAGATCGGCTGTGAGGGTTTCCTCGGCGCCGAAGGTGGTGGCGCGCACGCGGGTGTCCACGCGCATGGTGTTCTGCTCGATGACGGGGAACGTCCAGAACAGGCCCGGGCCCGACACGCGGTTGAACGTGCCGAAGCGCAGTACGACCACCTTCTCCCATTGCTGCGCGATGTGCACGGCCGCCGTGGCCAGAAGCGCGCAGACGAGCGCCGTCGCGATGGCTGCGACGTCGATGCCGGCGATTGCCCACCAGGCGCCCAGCACAAGGCCGAACGCCAGCAGGAACACCACCGCCGAGAACAGCAGCACGCCCGTGCTCGACGCGCGCTCGCCCACGATCTCCGTGTTCGCGTCGGGGACAACGTGCAGCCCGCGGCGCGACGATGCGGCAGACGGCGCGCCGCCCTGCCCGCTTGGCATATCCCCTTCGTTTCGCCTGGTCTTCACCCGCATCACGCTCCCGTCCGCGCCTTGCGCGCCGTCGTTCCCACGTCGACCGGCACGATCCGCCCCGTCCCCTCGGCCCGCTCGAGCGGGGGTTCGAGGCCCTCGTCCTTCTTGATCTGCTTGATCTTCTTGATCATGCACTTCTGCACGTCGTCCAACGACAATCCGAGGTCGCGGCAGGCCGCCACGCAGTCGCTCATGATGCCGTCGACGTCTTTCGTGTACTCCTCGTCCATCTCGGAGTCGAGGTCGCGTACGAACACGCCGCGCCCGCGCGTCGATTCCAGGTAGCCGTCGGAGACGAGGCTGAGGTACGCCTTGTTCACCGTGTTGTAGTTGATGGAAATCTCCGAGGCCAGGCCGCGCACGGTGGGCAGCTGGTCGCCCGGCTTGAAGTACCCCGAGTTGATCAGGTAGATGAGCCGCTGGCGCAGCTGCACCCACAGCGGCACGTCGGTGGTCGAATCCACTTCGAACGGAAACATATCACATCACTCCCATCGAGCTCAGAACAGGATGCGCGCCGGCCGCGACGACGCAGAACCGCATGACGAACCCGCCGGCCAGCACGCACGCGGAGGCGAACAGAACGACGCCTGGCAACGGGCGGCGCCGCAGTGCGAGCACGACGTCCAGCGCGAACGGCACCGCCAGGCCGAGCACAGCGAAGCAGCCCCAGAACAGCTGCGCGTTCCGGCCCGCCACCAGCTCCCGCACCGATTGCGCCGCGGCGAGCTCGGTGCCGTTCGACAGCGGCGCGCCTGCCTGCGAAGCCGCGCATACGAACACCGCGACGATGGCCGCCTCGACCACGATGACCGCGGCATCGATGGCCGCCAAGCGCCCGAGCATGGCGCCGAACGCCGATGCCGCGCCCGTGATCTGAGCAAGCGCAAGCGCGCACGCGATGCCGCACGACAGCGACGACGCCGCGAACAGCGCCGGCAGCCACGGCGTGGCCCACAAGGGCACCGCGCCCAGACTCTGCAGCAAAAGGCCGGTGTACACCATGACCACGAGGGACGCAAGCCCGGCGACCACATGAACGACGCGTACGAGGGCGACGTTCCAGACGCCGACGCCGAGCCATGCGAGGCCGAGCGCCGCCGCGAGCGCCAGGCAGGCTGCGAGCGCCCACGAGCCCACGGCCAGGTACGATGCCGTCGGGTGCACGAGCAGCAGAATCATGCGCTCGGCGTTGCCGAGGTCGGCCACCAAACACACGATGCCCAGCGCAAGCAGCACGAACGCGGCCACGAACCCCGAGCCGAGCAGCTTGCGGTACGCGGCGCTCGGATGTAGGTGCACGCCCGGGAGCGTTGACAAGCACGAACGGGGCACGAGCAGGCCGAGCACCGAGAGCACGAGGCAGAGCCCCGCCCCGGTGCCGCCGAGGAACAGGTAGCACACCACCAGATCGCTCAGCACGTCCGCCCCTTCCTTCGCGATCCGTTCGCATGCGGCTCATGCGAACCATCGCGCTCCACCGTCGCAGCCGCCTCGCTGAGCGGCTTTCGCTCCACGCGCCGCCATCTCCCCTCGATGCCGGAATAGTCATAGGATAATATTAGCACGCCCCGATGCGCTTCGCCATTGCGGGCGGCTTCTAGCCTTCCCTCCGCCTCGCCAACGCTTTCGCCATTCCGTAAGCGGCGAAGACCACGACGACGGCCGCAAGGTATCCGAAGGCGTCGAACGGGAGATCCTTCCAATCGAAGTGCCGAACCGGAACGAACAGCTTGTGCGTCTGGTCGAAAAGCGACCCCGCCATGCACGCTCCCAACGAGGCGAGCATCATGGTTCCCACGCTCATTCTTTGCGAAAACCAGACAATGACCAGCACAGAGGCGAGCGCGCCGAACGCGAAGAACTCGCCTGTATGCCCTATCCTGCGCACGGGTATCTGTTGGACGAGCTGCGCAAGCAAACCATCCGACCCTGTATGCGCGACAACGGATTTCAAGAACGCGTCGAAGCGGCTCGACAGCGCTACGCTTTCCGTCGGGCCTTGCGCGGTAAGGTAGAAGATTGCCGCGCAGATGCCGACGAAACCCAACGTGACGAGGGCGCGAGCCGCATTTCTCATTCGTGTCGACCGTCGAGCGATAGGGCCTCCTCGCTGCAGGGATTCATCGATCTGCTTTGAAAGCAAGGTTTGATTATACCGAAGACGCACCGACGTCGGCGGAAACGTGCAAGATGCGTCATCTTTCCAAGAAATCGTCCATATGTACTCTGGTGGATACAAGGGTGCGTATTCAACCGGTTACGCTTGCGACATGGGAAAATCCTCCGAAAAGAACACGCCGGCATATCACGACCCCCTTGTGCAGCAATACGCCTTCATCCTCGGCGAGAACCTTCGTCAGTTGCGCAAGGCGCAGGGCTTGACGCAGGAGCGGCTTGGGCTGATGATAGGCACCGGGCATTCTCGGATCAGCAACATCGAACGAGGCCGCGTGGTTCCGAGCGTTCCCGACATGATCAAGCTTTGCCGGGCGCTCGAGGCCGACCCCGTCGAACTCGTCGACACCGCCGCGTTCAAGCTCTCCGATTTCCCCGAACGCCAGCAGGGCCATGCACGGCTTTACGCCCCTCCCCCGCGCCCCGCCAATCCTACAGCTGGTCCACCAGGCTCTTCAGCTTGCGAATGAGCCCCTGCGAGAGCGGCACGCCCTCGCGATCCATTCGACGAGCTTCCTCGACGCTGCGGATAGCCGCCTGCAACGCGCGGGACGCATCGGCCGTCGTCTTGGGCCGCGACGCTTTGAGGTGGGCTTTCAGCTGGCCGAGGGTCATCTCCTGGCGCTGGTACTCGACGAACAGATCCAGCTGTTTCTGGTTCGGAAGCTGCGAGATGGCGCGCAACGTGAGCGGGTCGACGACCCCGGCTTGCGCCTCCACCTGCCAGTTCTCGTTCAGGTCGCCGGTGAGGAGCTCCGCCTGCTCGCGCGTTTCGCGCAGACGCTTCTCGGCCGCGATAGCGCGCTTGACCGTGGCGGGCGACACCGACTGCCCCGTTTCCTCGGTCACGATGCGTGCGATGATGTCGTTCGTGCGCACGCCCTTGAGCGACGGGTCTGCCTCGCGCAAAGCCGGCACCTCCCTGCCGATGGCCGCGTAGCGCGCGCCGCGCTCTTCCTGCGAAAGCCGGCGCGTCACGAGGTTGGTAACGTTGAGCAGCACGCGGGCGCGGGCGTCGTCCAAGTCATCGACGAGCGTGACCGGGATGGTTCGGAAGGCCGCGTCCTCGCGGGCAAGGCGCCTGTACGCCTCGAGTCGGCGGTGCCCGGCAATCATCTGATAGGCGCCATCCGGCAGCTTGCGCACGAGCGGCAGCTGCCCGAGGCCCTCGGAGCGGATGGACGCGACGAGCTCCTGCATCTCGCTTTCATCCATGGTGAAGTCGTTCTCCGGGTGCGACTGGATGCTGTCGACAGGAAGAGCGAGCGTTTGGTAGGGAGTGGTCATCGGGATTATCTCCTTTGCATATTATTTCGTATTTATGCAATTTTTTGTATATATCAACACTACTATTGAATAGCACAATATCTTAAATTGAATATACTTCATTATAGGCTATCTAGCTTTTCGGCAATAGCCTCCGTTTCTCCAAACCTCTTGCGCAGATCCGCCATACCGTCTTCCCGTGGATCGTGAGTTTCGAAATCGCAGCTTCCAGCATAAGCGGTTTACGCCTCGATGGCAAACCCGATCGTTTTTCCTGCCGACGTTTCAAACGCTTTTCGCAATCAAAATATCGCCGCTTGCCGATCGACCTTCCCGTTCGTTTTGTCAAACGCGTCGTTCGTGACGACGCCCCGGATATTAATGGAAAACGATAAAAAACTTTCTATAATGCGAACTAGGCAACTCATAATTAAGTTGCCGGGCGGCACGCACCGATCGTCTCAAAGGAGGCACCATGTCGGATTTCAAAGAAATAGCGGTTCGCAACAGGCAAAACGGCGTTAGCGGCGAGCAGACGGGCAGGGATCTTTTCGCTCTCTCGCCCAACGGTCCGCTCGAGGATGTGGTGGAGGCTCTGGCCTTCGCCGGATTCCCTCCGCGCGACACCATCATGGGCGCTACCCAGTATTCTACGTCCCTGCATCCGGGCGAAAGCGAGTACACGCATCGCCAGGTGATCATCGACAAGATGAAGGCCGTAGGCTATCCGGCCAACGAAGTCGACGATGCCGTTGCCGACATTTGGCGCGGGTAGGCGCATTCTTTCGAGAAAGGTGTCAACGGGGTTCCGCGCGACACGATTGCTGAACAAGTCGAGGCCGAGGGTCTCGAAACGACGGAGCGAAAGGAGAGCACGATGCTCGGAACATGGGAAATCGCGAAAATGAAAAAGTCAAGCCTGCCTGAAAAGGTTGCCAACGGCTTCAGCGAGGCCACGAAGAACCTCAAGGGCGCGAAATACCGCCCGGTTCTGTACTGCGGCAAGCAGATCGTGGCAGGCACGAACCACATGATCATCTGCAAGCAAACGCTTTCAGACAGAGAGGGCACCGAGCATGTGGTGGCGATGATGCTGCACCAACCTTTGCCGAAGCAGGGAAAGAAATGGGAGATCGTCTCCATCACGCCCATCGTGTAAAGGCTCGGCATCGTAAATTGAATTCTCGTAGGTAAAAACTTCACCTCCAGTCTTGCATAAATCAT
>ERZ1673736.1524-NODE-1524-length-30068-cov-10.483057_pt1 | contig 30068 bp, 28 predicted proteins | sample MGYA00580212_ERZ1673736 | MGnify/ENA primary metagenome ERZ1673736 (study PRJEB41218, sample SAMN15661752) | gut metagenome | host: Homo sapiens | place: Canada: London | collected 2015-08-20/2019-03-30 | study: EMG produced TPA metagenomics assembly of...
GCTATCTGCTCAACCCGGTTGACAGGATCAACCGCTGCGTAAGCAATTACATGGCCCAGTATGATGAGAAATAAACAAGCTCTGTAACATTAAAAAGAGATTTCATGTCCTGCTCCGATTATTTTATCCGGAATTCCTGCAGTGCATGAAATCTCTCTTTTTGTTATATTATAATGACAGATGTCAGACAGACATTCACAATCTGCTCTGCCCTACTATAGTTTCTGAATGCCTGAAAGTTCAGGAAAGAATCAGTTTCTGACAGGGGATTTCTTCCCTGTCCAGAAGTTCCATCTCACGTTTGCTGCATGTACTGATGATTATCTGCCTTTTCTCCTTATACATCCATCTGAGAACTGCCGCAAGATCTTCTTCCTCATACATCCCAAAGATGTTATCCAGTATCATCGGCAGGCTTTCTTCCTGACATAAAAGCTCACCTGCCGCCATGCGCATGGCAAAATAAATCAATTCCAGGGTACCACGGCTCAGATGCTCCAACGCAACTGTTCCATCCCCGGCAGTTACAGTCATATGGCACGCTGCATCCATCAGTACATCCTGATACTTGCCGCCCGTAACCTCCCTCAGAATCTGCGAAGTACGCGTCTGAAGCCTTCGTCCAAACTGAAGATGAATATTTCCTGACAATCTCTCTATGGTTTCCATAGCCATATTTAAAGCCTGCAGCTCCCTCTCCTCAGATGTAGGCAGGCAGGAATTTTCCTCATATTCCCTGTATTCTTCCTGAATATTACGAAGTTCTGTTTCTTTCTCATCACAATCCTGTCTGAGGCTTTCTTTACTGCACTTAAGTTTCTCCTGTCTGGAGATCCAGCGTTTCTTCATCCGAATTCTCTTCTGAAATTCCCTTGCATACTTCATCTGCTTTTTTCCACAAAGTCCCACCAGTCCGGCAGCAGCTACAGCCACAGTCAGGCTTACCGCAATACTGTCTGCTATGATTGCAGACAAAATCAGTCCGAAAATGCCGGCAAAAGCTGATATCAGCATTCCCATCGCAAATCCGTTTCTTCTGGCCTTCGCTTCTGCCATTCTCTCATCCAGAATAATTTCTCCACTTTCATCTCCGGGACGCATCCTTAATGAGCCTTCTTTCTCATCAATCTGAACCAGCTCTTTCTGAATCTCGTTCAGTTCGTTTCTGATATCATCCATCTTTGTGAGAAGTTTCTGACGTTCCTGTTCTGTCTCTTTCTGTTTTCTTTCTGCCTGAACCTGATAACCCTTTCTGGACATTTTAAGCATCTGCATGGCACGCCCCAGATCCATGGCACCGTCTCCGGTTCCCTGACAGCCAGCCATAAATTTTTGCAGTTCCCTGATCAGATCCTGCTCTGTCGCACTCTTTAACGGCCCAACAAAAACTGCATTATCACTGATTACTTCACTGATATCTTTGAAAAACATACTTTTAATATACGTATGGATTGTTGTTCTTTCGTTTTCATTCTCCCCATACAGAACGTTAATTCCCGGAGAAAACTCCAGGGTTCTGTCATTGATCGTTCCAAAATTTTTGATATTTAAATGTCTGATAATCATATTCTACCTGTCACCTGCTTGTCTCCAGTAGAGCCTGAAGGCCATAATATAATGCCTTTTCCTCCACCACATTTCTGTCTTTTTCAGAAAAATAGCTGATATAGTCACCGATCAGTGTTCCACTGTATTTTTTCTGAAGTGCTTCCAGATCATAGGCAGGCTTTGATTCATCCAGAATCTCTGTCACATAGCCAAAAGACTTCAGTCTCTCAGGAAGCAACAGAAGTTCCGGTGCCCTGGTTCCCCGGATCACAATCCTGTAGATATTCATGCGTCCTTTATTTGCCAGATCTGCCTTCAGCATCTCTTCCAGCGATGCCTGAGTGGAGTCCTCACGCAGCATCAGAAGAATCTGTTCATAAGAACGGCAGGCAAAAGGAACAAAATTTATCCTCAGTCTTCCTTTTTCCAGATGGCCTTCTATGTATCCGTGATCACCCAGATCATTTCTGTCAACAGGCTCCAGTGCACCTGCGTAGGCTGCATTATCCCGGATCAGTATCTGGGGTTTATGAATATGTCCCAGAGCAACATAGTCAAATCCTGATGCAGCAATCGATCGGATGTTCATGGGGATGTGTCTTTCGTCTCCTCCATGAGCCAGCAAAATATGAAGTCCCTCTCCCTCTGCAGGGTGTACAGAATCATAAAGAGGATCCTCTATTTCCTGATGTTCATAGCTCAGTCCATATACATAAACATCCAGTTTCTCATCTTTCACACAGGTAAGCTGTTCATTCTTAAAAAATGTCACATTCTTTTCCCACTGAAAATCCCGGTAAAAAGAATCAGCCTTAATATAGTCATGATTTCCTGCCATCAGATAAACCCGGGTATCCGGGATGGTGGAAAACAGGTTATTTACTTCTTTCAGTTCCCGTAGAAGAGGCTGGCGGTGGAACAAATCTCCTGCTATAAATAACAAATCCACCGGATTCTCGCGGATACCCGCAATAACCCGGCGGAAAGTTTCCCAGATTTCTTCCTCCCGCCTGCTGCTCCATGGACAGCCCCTGTCAGGAACTGCACCAAGGTGTACATCTGCAAGATGAATAAATCTCATGCCAATCTCTCTTTCTATAACATTTTTGATATCTGCGGATTGCTCTGCAGCTTCAATGCTCCCACAATACTGATATCAGTCAAATTATAAATCACAGTTTTTAACAGTTCTTGGGAATGGAATTACGTCGCGGATGTTGCCCATGCCGGTAAGGTACATTACGCAACGTTCAAATCCAAGACCAAATCCTGAATGGCGTGTGGAACCATATTTACGAAGATCAAGATAGAAGTCATAATCCTCTTTCTTAAGTCCCAGCTCGTCCATACGTTTCTCAAGTTTCTCAATGTCATCCTCTCTCTGGCTTCCACCGATGATCTCACCGATTCCAGGCACCAGACAGTCCATAGCTGCAACAGTCTTGTTATCCTCATTCATCTTCATGTAGAAAGCTTTGATCTCCTTCGGATAATCTGTTACAAATACAGGTTTCTTAAAGATTTCTTCTGTAAGATAACGTTCATGCTCTGTCTGCAGATCGCATCCCCAGAATACTTTGTAGTCAAATTTATCGTTGTTCTTCTCCAGAAGCTCTACTGCTTCTGTGTAAGTAACATGACCAAACTCAGAATTGATCACATGGTTCAGTCTGTCCAGAAGTCCCTTATCAACAAAAGAATTGAAGAAATTCATCTCTTCCGGTGCATTCTCCAGTACATAGCGGATCACATATTTCAGCATTGCCTCTGCAAGATCCATGTTGTCATTTAAATCTGCAAATGCGCATTCCGGCTCGATCATCCAGAACTCTGCCGCATGGCGGGTTGTGTTGGAATTCTCAGCGCGGAAGGTTGGTCCGAAAGTATAAACATTGCGGAATGCCTGTGCAAAAGTCTCGCAGTTTAACTGTCCGCTTACTGTCAGATTAGTTTCTTTTCCGAAGAAATCCTGAGAGTAATCTACAGCACCCTTATCATCTGTCGGAACGTTGTTCATATCCAGAGTAGTTACCTGGAACATCTCACCTGCACCTTCACAGTCGCTTCCTGTGATCAGTGGAGTATGCACATAAACAAATCCCTGCTCCTGGAAGAAACGGTGAATCGCATAGGCACACAGAGAACGTACACGAAATACTGCCTGGAATGTGTTTGTTCTCGGACGGAGATGTGTGATGGTTCTTAAGTATTCAAGACTGTGGCGTTTCTTCTGAAGCGGATAATCAGGTGCAGAATTACCCTCTACTGTAACTTCTGCTGCCTGGATCTCAAATGGCTGTTTTGCCTGTGGAGTTGCTACCAGTGTACCTTTGACAATGATCGCTGCACCTACGTTTAATTTGCTGATCTCAGCAAAGTTCTCCATTGTATCGTGATAAACTACCTGAAGAGTCTCAAAGAAGCTTCCGTCGTGAAGCACGATAAATCCAAATGTCTTGGAGTCACGTACGCTTCGTACCCATCCACCTACTGTAACCTCTTTATCCAGGTATTTTTCTCTCTCTTTGTAAATCTCTTTTACTGTTGTTAACTTCATATCTATGTTTCCTCTTTCTCCTCATCGTTCTGGTCTTACACAAAAAGACGAAACGCTGTTTCTGATAACAGCCATCTCGTCTTTTAGTATAGACTATTCCCTGTTTTCACGCAAGGAGTAATCTGGTATTTAACCGTGTTTTTTCTTTCTTAAGCCGGCACTCTCAACGAATCCATACATTTTGCATAAATACGCTTATATGTCTTTACAGTATAGTGCAGTCCGTCATCTATAGTACCGCTTCCGTACTTATCACTTGCAAAGCTGTATCCTGTTGATTTCAGATAAGAATACATGTCAATATAAGTGTAATCAGAAGACAAATTTGACTTCATATACTCATTGAAAGATCTGACTGCCGCCTCACTTCTGTCCCCTCTCCCCGTATTGGAAAGCATCAGACGGTTCACCGGATTTACAGACATAAAGTACAGCTCACATCCTTTGCTTTTAAGCTGTGGTGCAATCCAGTTATAATATTCCACATAACCTGCATATTTTGCCAGATCATTTACACCAAAGTTAAAGATCACTGCTGTTTTTCTTGAAAGAATACTGTTGGTATCATGTTGTACCATAGAATAAAGCTGTGCCCAGCCTGTAGTGGTAAACCAATCCAGTCCCTTTCCGGCAGAGCAGACAAACTTCACGTTTTTAATTGCGGATTCTCCCATTCCTTTCAGGACATTTGACATATATTCCGTACGGGAATCACCTACAAAAATCACCTGTTTATATTTATAGATATCTACCTGCGGAAGCTGATCCTCTGTCAGATCCGTTTCCGTTGCCCTGTTAAATACCACTGCATAGAGATCCATATTTTTATCTACTGTGATTTTCTCCTCTGCTTCATATTCCGGAGAGGTACTCTGCATGGATTTTGTGGACCATCCCATAAAAGTATAGCCTTCTGCATCTCTTACCCCCGGAAGAGAATAGGAGGTTCCCTTCGCCAGTGTTGTTTTCTGCCATGTACTGCCGTCATACCTGTGTAATGTCAGCAATACCGCCTTCTTCTGTACAGCATACAGTGTAATATTCTTTTTTACCGTATATGTTGTCTTCACATTTACCTTCTCGGAATTCTTCTTAGTAGACCATCCCAGGTTAACATAGCCAGTTCTTGCCGGTACTTTGGCAAAAGTAACCAATGTTCCCTCTTCTACTGTCTGTGTAAGTTTTTTGTAAGCTGAGTTTGTCTTTCCATTTCCCAGATAATAGCTGATCGTATAATAATTACTCTTTCTGCGCACTGCAAAAAACTGAGTTGATTTTTTTATCTTTACTGTCTCACCTGCTGAATATTCCGGTTCTGTCTCTCCCTTTACAGTCGTCCAGCCCAGATTTACATAACCTTTTGCTTTCGGAACCTGGGGGAGTGTTACCTTCTGATTTTTTCCTGCATACATAGTAAGAGAAGTATAGACTTTGCTGGTACTTGTTCCACTGTTATTATTGAAAGCAACCTTATAGGGCAATTTCTTATATACTGCGTAGAGATTTAATGATTTTGATACTGTTATCTTCTGATTCACCTGATAATCAGCTTTGGAAGCTTTTTTGCTTTTTGACCATCCCAGAGACTGATAGCCTGCTTTGGTAGGTACCGACGGCATTGTGATCGTAAGCCCTTTTCCGATTTTCTGATTAAGACCGGCAAAAGTACTGTTGCTTGCTCCGGTATTGTTCATAAACTTCACCTGAAGCACCGTACGGCGTACAATATAGAAATCTGTGTCGTCAGTCACTGTAAATTCTGAATTCAGTGCATACTTTGCATCAGAACCTTTCTTTATATCTGTCCATCCATAATTAATATATTTGGAAGATGGCATATCCGGAAGTATGACCTTCTTTGTCTCATACACTTTCAAAGTACCATTGGAAAATATACCGGTTCCTGAGTTATTATAAAGAGAAACTGTACATTTCTTTGGCATATAGAAATTTAATACGCCTTCTTTGAGAAATATATTCCAGCTTTCACTTTTCTTCAGTGTAAGGATATCTCCCCCCTTCAGACTGATCGCATCTCCCAGCTTCTCATCTTTCTCCAGTTTCCACATATTCGGAGCACTTTCATCCGGTACATTCGGCAGGATCAGGGATTCTCCCCATGTCATTACCGTCCTCAGATGTTCACATTCCTTACCCTCTCCATCTATAAACCGGAGCATGATTTCTTTTTCCGGATTAATTGTCGGTGTTGGCGTAATCGACGGGGTCGGTGTCGAAGATGGTCCCGGTGTAACTGACGGAGTCGGTATGACTGATGGTTCTGGTGTGACTGATGGCGTCGGAGTCTCTGTAGGCACCGGAGATGGTGTTGGTGTGCCATCTGGTACAGGAGTCACTGTTGGTGCGGGCGTTTCTTCCGGATCAGAACCTGCCGACAAAATATCCCCATTATCAGCAATGTATGAATTTTCCTCACCGGAACTGAAAATCTGTTCAAAACTGTCCGGAGTGCTGAATTCTGCTGCCTGTGCCGGAACTGCGGCAGTAATCATCGCCACAGTCAGAAACACACTTGCCAGACGTTTTCCTCTTTTGTGTCTTTTTCTGTACATATTTACCTCCATTTTGCAAAACGTCCCGACATACAATATGCGGGACGTTCTCTATGCATTCCCAATCACTCAAAAACATTACCAGACCTTTACAGCCTGCTTATATGTAAATAATACCAGATTTGTCATCCTGCTATGTAAACACTGTTTTCTTATGGTTGAAAATATTCCTTATAATTTATTGATAAACCTCATAAATGCTTCTCTGCCTTCAGCAGTGCATTTATATACGCCGGCATCCTCAAGTACATGAACGAATACATTACCGACTTCTTTTCTGAGAACATCCTGAATGTTGTCTTTATCAAGGTTGTCATATTTCGGAAGGAATTCTGCAACCCACGCTGCATGTTTCTCAATCTTCTCATTGGAAGAAATGTCTTTTCCCTCCAGAATATATTCTGCCAGAAGTTCCAATTCTTCTTTTAATCTTGCCGGAAGTACGGCAAGTCCCATTACTTCGATCAGACCAATATTCTCTTTCTTGATATGGTGATACTCTGCATGCGGATGATATACACCAAGAGGATGCTCATCAGTAGTAATGTTATTTCTAAGTGTGAGATCCAGTTCAAACATATCTCCGGATCTACGGGCGATCGGTGTGATCGTATTGTGCGGTTCTCCATCAGTTTCAGCAAAGATAAACGCACTTTCGTCTGTATAACCTCTCCACGCTTCCAGAACATGTGTAGCAAGCTCTATCAGTCTCTTCTCATCCTTATGACGGATCCTTAAAACTGAAAGAGGCCATTTAACAATACCTGCTTCTACATCCTCATATCCCGGAATAGTCACATGTTTCTCGATCGGTGCTTTTGCCATTGCGAAAGTATAATGTCCGCCCTGGAAATGATCGTGACTTAAAATAGAACCGCCTACGATAGGCAGGTCTGCATTGGATCCCAGGAAGTAATGCGGGAAAAGTTTTACAAAATCAAAAAGTTTGATAAATGTATTCTTCTCAATCTTCATCGGAACATGCTGACTGTTAAAGACGATGCAATGCTCATTGTAATACACATATGGGGAATACTGAAATCCCCAGGGACTGTCATTTACAGTGATAGGAATGATTCTGTGATTCTCTCTGGCAGGATGATTAACTCTTCCTGCATATCCTTCGTTCTCCGGGCAAAGAAGACATTTCGGATAACTGCTGGATTTTACAAGCTTGGCAGCAGCGATTGCCTTCGGATCTTTTTCCGGTTTGGAAAGATTGATGGTGATATCGATTTTACCATATTCACTGTCTACTGTCCATTTCTGATCTTTCTTTACACGATAACGACGAATATAATCGCTGTCCTGACTGAGTTTATAGAAGTAATCGGTTGCTTCCTGTGGATCTTTCTCATATCTGCTCCAGAACTCATTCTGTACCTGCGCCGGACGTGGCATCAGACAGTTCATAAGTCTGGTATCAAAAAGATCTCTGTACACAACACTGTCTTCTATGAGATTTCTCTTCACAGCCTCATCCAGAAGTGCATTTAATACCTCTTCAAGATCGATATCCCTGTACTCTTCCTCAGGTTCCACATATTCGTCTTCTTTAAAGACATCCAGAAGAAGATTTATTGTATAATTCTTCTCGCAGGCCGGTGTAAGTCCTGTTTCTACTCCGTACTGTACTAATTTCTTAATGTTCTCATATAACATTTGTACGTTCCTCCGTTTCGCTGTTACTGTTTCATTTCTGCAGTAACTTAATTTAAACAATAAATTTCTCTGCCACTGTTTGTCCTTTTTAGGATACTCAAATATCACAGAAATGTAAAGAAGGATTTTTACAATTTTTTCAATTAATAACTGGCAGGTTGCTGTCACACCGTGATCAGCCACCTGCCAGTTATGATTTATTATCAGTAATTTACCTTTTCTATATAGGTGATAAATACATTTCCGGCTTTCTGGAACAGATCTGTACTGTCATTCAGTCCATATGGATATGTCTCTTTCTTAACCGGATCGTACAAATACGTATTATATTCATCATATCCTACGATCAGCACACTTGTATTGGTTCCGGTTTTGGCAATCACAGGACGCTGTGCGCTTACTTCATACAATACACTCTCCAGACTGCATCCTGAAAGATCGATCACTGTACCTGTTTTCTTAAGACTCTTTTTCAGGGTTTTGATATCATAAGTTCCCTGAAGGAGTATGTCAGGAAGTTCTTCTGTACCTATCTGTATTTTCGTTTTTTTATTGCCACGTTCCCATACATACTGCTGTGCACGGTTCAGCACTACACCTCCCAGTGTATCAGCACGCTGTACAGCTTTTGCCGGATCTGTATAAATACTGTCCAGTTCACCCTGACCATAGACATAATATGCGGTTTCCTGTGGAATCTGTGTATCGAGCACAATATCTTTTTCATCCGTACTGCTTACCTTCGCATACATAGTCAGCGGTGAATCTGTCTGTTTCGTCATATTAAATACCAGTTTTACACGAACACCTGTCCTGGATGCGGAAACAAGTTCCGTTCTGACCGTATTTGCCGCTGCCTTTTTATTATTCATGATCGTGTCTTTCTTCTGGGCAACATAGGAAGTATCTCCTGATTTCGCGGAAAGTTCAAACTCGATCAAAGTATCTCCAACAGAAATATCCGTGATATAAAATCCGTCTTTCTGATATTCTTTTTTTACATTTCCATCAAAATCTTCAATACGCAAAGTACGGATTCCCACAGATTTATGTCCTTCTTCATCTTTAAGAATATCTGATTTATCCAGAATTCCATAAATCAGATCTTCATTCATAAATCCGACAGTGCGGAGCTTCTGCTCTTTCTGCGGTGCGATCAGCCGTGTCTTACAGGCATCAAAATCAATTTCTTTGATGTTTCCTTTTTCATCACCCTCTGAAACCAGCCAGGCTGCATGGTCATTGTTGTCAGATGATACAAAATTCGCATTTTTTATTCCTTTTTCAAGAATCTCACTGGAATTATCTTCAATATTGATTTTGTAAAGATTCTTCGCCAGAATGAGAAACAACTCATTTTTTTCATTGACATAAGATAATTTTTCAAGATCTTTCTTCAGAAATTCAAATGACTCTGATACAGGGATAAATGCTCTTTCTTCTGCCACATTTTTATCATGATTGTAATGATAAACCCCAATACCTTCGTATCCTTCATGGCTTCCTCTGTTCATATATCCATAAAGCACGAAATCAATATCCCCCTCATCAGTTACTCTGACGATCTTGATATCATGCTGAGTTCTGGAGTCGCGGAAATCCCCATCTTCTGCTTTTCTGAAACTGAAAATCTGATTTATCTTTTCATTACCCGGTGAATAGGACCACAAGTCCCCCTCCTGAACAAAAGCTATCACAGTAGCAGCATCATTCATCATATATTCTACATTTTTATCCCGCACACCAAGGATAATTCCGTCATCAGAGCAGACAGGAAGTATACCGTCAAATACCTGATTTGCAGAGCGCCGGAAATCCAGCAGATAAATTCTGGTGTCCTGATATTTCATTCTGTAGAATTCTTTTACATCATATATTTCTGTCTCCTCATTCTCATTCTGAGATGTGATCTGATATTCCAACGTAACACTGGCAGTTGTTTCATTGATTTCTTTAATGACAGGAATCCCCTCCTGGCGCAGTTGTGGTGCCAGAGTTCCCCAACTGACCTCACTCAGAGACGAATTAATATTGATTCCCGAATAATTCGTTGACGCTCCTGTTGTTTTTGGCTCCAGATAACTGCCCAGTGCATCTGCAGAATTTTTATCCAGACACGCTTCACAAAAATATTTTACAAAAGCTGCATAATCCGACGCATGCACCTGAGATCTGGAAACAACTCTCGTGTAATAATATGCAGTACTTTTCTTCATTTCCAGTGCAATCTGCATGGAATATTCCTGATTCATGCGCAGATCACTGCCTATTTCCACATCAACAGACAGATATCCGTCCTCTTTTGACAGATTTTTTATTTTCTTATTTTCGAGAACCTTACTTCCATCAGATGTACGGATTTCATAAGAAAAACTTTGCACCTCCGAATCATACGGATTAACCTTAAATGTCAGCTTCTTTGAAGTATCCAGAGGTGTCACACTGTCTCTGGTAAAATCAGTCTGCATAGGCTGCGCATATCCATACATCCGGTTTATCAGTGTACCGTTCATATCTATCATGACTTCCGGAAACACCGCATCATTAAAATCAGAACGGTTATCTGTAAACTCACTGTTAAGAAGCAGTGCAGTACCCACTGTTCCAAGCAGGAATACCAGCAGAAGAATACCTGCTTTTTTCAGTATCCTTTTCATTACACACTCCCTTCCTGCTCTTTTTCATTCAGAAGTCTGTCCAGTGTGGGATGGATATTTAAGGCTGCAAGCATTTCCTGCATCTTACGTTCATCCTGTTTTTTTCCTGTTTTCACAGCTCTGATCAGGAGATTCTTAGGCGTATGCTCCATATCGATAAATTCCAGGATCTGTGTATCATAGCCTTTATTCTCCAGAAGATTGGCACGCACTGCATCTGTGATCAGTGCAGACATTCTCTCCTTCAGGATTCCATATCGCAAAACCGGCTCCAGCATTTCATTCTTAATCTGTTTATTAACCTCATGCTGACAGCAGGGTACGGAAAGGATCACCTCAGCACCCCATTCCACGGCTTTGGCAAGTGCATAGTCTGTGGCTGTATCACAGGCATGAAGTGTCACTACCATATCCACAGAGGATACTCCCTCATAATCGGCAATATCACCATGATAAAAATGCAGCTTCTCATAACCATATCTGAGTGCCAGAGAATTGCATTTCTCTATAACATCCATTTTCAGATCAAGGCCAATGATATTGACATCATATCCCTTTAATTCTCTTAAATAATAATACATGGCAAAAGTAAGATAACTCTTTCCACACCCAAAATCCAGAATTGTCACTTCCCGTTCTCTTGAAAGTCTTGGAAGCACATCCTCAATAAATTCAAGAAAGCGATTGATCTGCCTGAATTTGTCATATCTGGCATGAACGATTTTTCCCTGAGCGTTCATAACTCCCAGATCGATCAGAAACGGAACCGGTACTCCTTCTTTAAGAATGTACTGTTTTACCCGGTTATGTGCCTGAATCTGAACCTTTTCTTTCTGTTCATGATGCTTCTGCTTAATGGTCATTTTACCTTTTTTACTTACAAGGACTACTCCGTCAGTCTCTGCCCCCTGTGCCTGAAACTGTCTGAAATTCTCTGCGAGTTCAGCTTCCAGATATTCGATCAGCTCCATACGTCCATAGTTCCTGTGCAGAACTTTCTGTCCCTGTGTAGCAGATGCCTGATAACAGATCTGTCCTTTCAGCCGGATCGGACGTATCTTTACTTTTGATATGCCGTTTTTATTTCTTCCGGCACTCAGAACAGCCTGTATCAGATTTTCATTTATCTGTTCTTCTAAATATTCTCTTAAATTTTTCATTATTCTTTCTGTCTGTCGATATCATTATCAATTAATATATAACTTACTGTAACTGTTTAACATCCTGCCTTTTTAACACTGAAACAATTATGGTTTGCTTTAAAAATATCTCCTGCAGCGGTGTCTGCGGCATCTCCTTCTGGATACCTCCTGACAGAGCATTACCTGTATCAGTTCGTCCAGAAAATCCTCCCTGATCGCCTGAGTGCTTATTTCCGGCTCCATACTTTCTCTGATCCTGCTGCCAAGATGATAAAGCATATATTTATCCGGATATTCATCATAAAGACGGCTTCCCTCATAGTCCAGAAGATCACATTCTTCTTCTATTTTCTCCTGAATACGCTGTACAGTCCTGGGATAATAGGATTTCATCAGGTTAAATTCTCTCTCCTGCAGCCGTTCGCCCTCATACAGAAAAGGATTGGAATATGTGGTATAAAATGGAAAATATTCTTGCAAATACATAGTATGACCCTGCATTCTTTTCAATTATCTATTTCAGTATATGCAAAGTACTGCATACTGTGCCGGGATCTATCTGCATACCACCTTGTTTCATTGATCCTGTAAATTACAGTTCCTCAATCATTTTTACTGTTAATTTCACACTGTGTTCAATTGCCGCCATTTCAAATTCTGCATAATCCATATTGGCGCTTCCGTCTGCTTTATCAGAAATTGCTCTTACTACAAGGAACGGAATATGGTTAAGATAAGCAGCCTGTCCTATGGCAGCTCCTTCCATTTCTACTGCAAATCCGCCAAACTCCGAGATAATTGCATCTTTGACGCCTTTATCTGAGATAAACTGATCTCCAGAACAGATCCGGCCTTCAAATACGCTGATTTCCGGATTCACTTCTTTGCATACTTTTGCAGCCATTTTGCGAAGCTTCTCATCAGCCGGGAAGGAAAACTCCTCCATCTGTGGAATCTGACCCTTTTTATAGCCGAATCCTGTTGCATCCATATCATGATGCAGAACATCTGTGGACAGAACAATATCTCCGATATTTACATCATTGTTCAGGCTTCCGGCGATTCCTGTATTGATCACTGCTTCTACACCAAAAACGTCTGCAAGGATCTGTGTACACATACCTGCATTTACCTTACCGATCCCGGAACGTACCACAACTACTTTCTTACCTTCCAGAGTTCCTTCGTAAAAGTCCATGGATGCTCTGGATGTAATCTTTACATCCTGCATTTTTTCTTTAATTCTGACAACTTCCTGTTCCATTGCTCCGATAATTCCGATACATTTCATATTAAAATACCTCTTCTTTATAATTGTAATTTTTGTGATACCAGAATTGCCCAGGCTGCTTGTCAGCGAGCAATCCATGAATATCAGATCATTTATAACAGTAATATATAAGCTGTAACACTTACATGCTTTTCTATTATAGCAAATCTTTAATTTATATGGAAACTTTTTTTAAGTTCTGCTATAATATTATGGACAGCGACAGATCAACCGGCAGTTTTCATCAGGCAGGTGAATGAGCTGTCTCATGTAAGCAATCTTAACACAGGAGGAATCATACCATGACATACAAAACAAAGGGCGTATGTGCAAGCCATATCGAATTTGAAGTAGATAATGCCCATAAGGTCCATAATGTACGTTTTATCGGCGGATGCAGCGGAAATACCCAGGGAGTTGCAAGTCTTGTAGAGGGAATGGATGCTGATGAAGTGATTAGCAGACTGAAAGGAATCAAATGTGGTTTCAAAAACACTTCATGTCCGGATCAGCTCTCCATTGCATTGGAGCAAGTGCTGAATAAATAAAATTTTATCCCGCGAAAGCTGTCTGGAATATAGTTTTCGCGGGATATTATTATTTTATGTGTCAGATATCTGTTCTGTCCCATTTATCACATAAAGACTGGACTTCTCTTGAAAAACGTTCCAGATCTTTATTAGGAGTTCCTTCATTCTTCTTGATCACTGACAACAGTCTGTAGCCAAGTGCCAGAAGCTTTTCAAATGCCCTTGCAGCTCTCGCAGTCTTTGGCGATACAGATGCTTTCTGTATCTTTACACCCTTTGCCTCATAAATACATACATTATCTGCCAGATCATAAACCGTACCGCTGAAAGGTGCCATGGTATCATAACCCAGATCATCCTTCAGTCTCTTGGCAAAAATTTCAGTAACCGTGTCCTCTCCATGAGTAACAAAAACTTTCTGCGGCTTCTCTTCATAAGCTTTCGCCCAGTCCAGCAAACCATTGACATCTGCATGACCGCTGATTCCCGGCATCTGGCAGATATGTGCCGCCACATGAATCGGTTCTCCGAAAAGCTTTACATCTGATGCACCTTCAAGCAATGCCCTTCCAAGAGTTCCCACTGCCTGATAGCCTACAAACAAAATTGTATTTCTGGATTCCCACAGATTATGCTTCAGATGATGTTTGATACGTCCCGCATCACACATACCACTTGCTGAAATGATCACCTTTGGCTCCGCATCAAAATTAATCGCTTTGGAATCATCACTTGTAACAGAAATCTTCAGACCCGGAAAACTGATCGGATTAATTCCCTTTCTAATCAGTTCCATTGCTTCTTCATCAAAGCAGTCATACTGATGCTCGGAGAAAATAGTAGTCGCCTCATTTGCCAGAGGACTGTCTACATATACCTTGAAATCGTCATGTCCGTGTATCAGATTATCTGCCTTGATCTGTCTGATAAAATACAGCATTTCCTGTGTACGGCCTACTGCAAAAGACGGCATTACCAGATTTCCTCCTCTGTCAAAGGTTTCCTGGATAATTTTTGCAAGGAGCTGTACATAGTCAGGTTTTTCCCCATGGCTGCGGTCACCGTAGGTTGATTCCATAACTACATAATCTGCATGATGCAGATATTCCGGATCCTTGATCAGAGGCTGACCGGTATTTCCAATATCGCCCGAAAATACAATGGTTTTTTCAATCCCATTTTCCCGGAGTGTCAGTTCTATACTCGCCGAGCCAAGAAGATGTCCGGCATCAATAAAACGTACGGAAATTCCATCAGCCGGAGTGATCACTTTATTATACGGACATCCCACAAAATTTCTGATCACACCCATTGCATCTTCCATTGTATATGCCGGTACAAATTCAGGTTTGCCCTCACGTCTTCCCTTACGGTTTCGCCATTCTGCTTCAAACATCTGAATATGTGCACTGTCTCTTAACATGATATCACACAGATGGCTGGTTGCCTCTGTGGCATATACAGGTCCTTTAAACCCCTTTGCGTAAATAGCAGGAAGATTACCTGAATGATCTATATGCGCATGGGTAAGAAGAACAAACTCAATTTCCCCCAGAGCCACCGGTATTTCCGTATTTTCATAGTAGTCCGGACCTTGTTCCATACCACAGTCTACAAGAAATTTATGTCCTGCTGCTTCCAGATAGTAACAGGATCCCGTAACCTCATGAGTTGCTCCTATAAAAGTAATCTTCATAAGAAAACCTCCTTCCAGACTTTTTTTATTACTGCATTTATTATACAATACAATAAAAGATATTAACAGCATCTTTTCTGAAAACAAAAGGCGAAAGCAAATCTTTTTTTGACCGCTTTCGCCTTTCAGTGCGTTTGCCACCGGAAATTTAAAAATATTGCTGGTATTTTTATCAGATTCCTGTCAGTTACCGCAAACACGTTTACTTCCGTTTCTGATGCTTCTGTAAACTCCCACTACATAAATAATACGAATCAAAATGATAAATATCACAAAAAAATGAAAATTTTTTTATTTTTTTTCCGGGAAAGATGTTTCCTCAGAATTTACGGGCGTATACCAGGATTCAGAATCTGCAATTATGGTCATTCCCACCAGTGCGGTAAACATGGCAGCGGCTGCTACGGCTGCTGCCGGTTTCAGAAATCTGTGAGTTCTGTTCCACTCATTTTGACATCTGTCAAAATTTTCTTTTACTTCCTGTATTTGTTTCAACTTTTCCGTATTTCGGTTTTCGGGCAGCGTTTCTCTGTATTCTCCCTTTTCTCTGAGCCGGGCTACTAATCTGTCATACCCCTCCTGTATCTTTGCTTCTGATTCCCGCGGGAATTCCTCCCAGGAACTCTTGCCTGCTGCTTTCAGCAATGCAGCCTCAAGAATCCCGGTTTCTGCATCATACAGTTCCCTGAGCCTGCGGTCTGTCTGTTCTTCATGCCGGTTTTCCACATCCTGACCTCTTCCGGTACTATAATTATCTTTTATCTTTTCGTTTATTTTATTCTCCATAATCCACAACTTTCCTTGACAATTCTCCCTTGCTGGTTCATAGTAAATAGTGACTATACGTAGCTATCTGTTAATATACTATATTTTTATAACAATTCCGAAAATAATGCAATCGAAAGCCTCCACAGTAACACCGGATCGAATGTATTATTTTATGAACTGTAACAGAAGGAAACAGGAGGAATCTCTATGAAACATATTGTTCTCACCGGCGGCGGTACGGCCGGACATGTTACACCTAATATCGCTTTAATCCCACGTTTAAAAGAACTTGGATACGACATTTCCTACATCGGTTCCTACGATGGAATCGAAAAAAAGCTTATTGAAGAAATGAATATTCCTTATTATGGAATCTCTTCCGGCAAACTGAGACGTTATTTTGATCTCAAAAACTTCACTGACCCATTCCGTGTATTAAAAGGCTTCAGCGAAGCAAAAAAATTATTAAAGCAATTGAAACCTGATGTTGTCTTTTCCAAAGGCGGATTCGTAACCGTACCTGTCGTTATCGCAGCAGGCAAACTTAAAATCCCTGCCATTATCCATGAATCAGACATGACTCCGGGTCTTGCCAACAAGCTCTGCATCCCATCCGCTTCAAAAGTATGCTGTAACTTCCCGGAAACAGTGAAAAATCTTCCTGCTGACAAGGCTGTTCTCACAGGAACTCCCATCCGTCAGGAGTTATTAAGCGGAGACAAGGAAGCTGCCCGCAGATTCTGTGGTTTCACAGACGAAAAACCTGTACTCATGGTTATCGGCGGCAGCCTTGGTGCTGCATCTGTCAACGAGAACATCCGCAAAATCCTTTCTGAACTTCTGAAGGAATTTCAGGTCATTCATCTGTGCGGTAAGGGAAAAATGGACGAGAGTCTCAAAGATACTAAAGGTTATGTACAATACGAATATATCAAACAGGAACTGGCAGATCTCTTTGCCCTGGCTGATATTGTTATCTCCCGTGCAGGTGCCAATGCGATCTGCGAACTGAATGCTCTCAAAAAACCAAATCTTCTGATCCCTCTTTCCGCAAATGCCAGCCGTGGTGACCAGATTCTCAATGCACGTTCCTTTGAGCGTCAGGGATACAGCATGGTTCTGGAAGAAGAAGAGATTACCGAAAGTACTCTCCTCAATTCAATCCGCGAACTGTATCAGAACAGACAGTCCTATATCGATGCCATGTCAGAGAGCAGTCATATGAACTCTATCGAAAAAATCACCGGCCTGATCGAGGACTGTGCAAACAGGCAATAATTATCCGAATATCTTTTTATATTCTCTGGCAAGCCAGCGTCTCGTTCTCATTACTTTATTATTCACATTATTCTCTGTGATATGATAATGTTCGGCAACGAGACGCGATGGTATGTCATATAACGTTACACTGACATAGATTTCATAATCAATCCTTTTCTTCTCACGCAACCTGTGAAAGATTGTCTTCAGATATCCCTCCGTTTCCAGAGCAAGAATAATCTCATCTACATTTCCACCACTTTGTACCTTCAATTCAGCAACTGCCATCAGTTCATCGGAATCAACATATTCATATTTTCTGAAAGCCCTTTTATAATAGTCCAGAGCTTTGTTGAAACTCATACGGGTGATCAGCTTATTCAGTTTCACGTCGTCAGAAAAATCTGCCGTTTCACCCATGTTATACAGAATTTCAAATACGTCCTGACAGACATCCTCTGCCTCATTTCTGTCATGCAGAACCGTTTCCGCAATATCAATTACCTTGGTACGGTATTCCCTGTAAATGTTTACAAAATCTATATTCTCCATTTTATCTTATGTAAGATCAGAGCATTAAGACAATTGCGCTCTGACTTTTGACAGAATCTCCTCTTTGTCCTGATCACTCAGTTCACCCGGAGTCCAGGTAATTCCAACAGTATCACCCTGATATCTTGGAATCAGATGCATATGGAAATGAAATACAGTCTGTCCTGCACACTCTCCATTATTCTGCACAATATTAAATCCATCACATTTAAGCGCTTCTGTCATTGCTGTTGCCATTTTCTTTGCAAGAATCATAGCCTTTGCAGCCATTTCATCTGATAATTCATAAATATTGGCAGCATGAGCTTTAGGAAGGATTAACGCATGACCTTTACTTGCAGGACCAAGGTCAAGAATTACACGAAAATCCTCATCCTCATAAAGTGTTGCCGCAGGAATTTCCCCATTAGCTATTTTACAAAAAATACAGTTATCCATTTTAAGTCCTTCTTTCTTAAATTACACCAATGTCGATTAAGTGCGAAATTTCCACGATGAAATCAGTTGCAGCAGAAATTTTGCAATGGTACACTTTTCCTGAGGTGATGATATACAATGGAAACAACAAAACAATTGAAAAAAGATTTTAGCTTTATTCTGTCCAGACTGTCACATGAAATCCGCAACCCCATAGCGCTTATAAGCAGCGAACTTCAGTTAATGGCTGATTCCCATCCTGAATTATGCAGTTACAGACAATGGGACAGTCTGATGGATAATCTTGATTACGTAAAGGAATTATTGAATGAACTTTCTGATTTCAGTCATTCCCAAACTGTCAATCTTGTCCCTACAGACCCGAAAGAATTTCTGACCACTATTTTATCCTGCGAAAAAACAATGTTGGATTATCTGGGAATCACTTTGGAAATACATATAGAAGATGCTTCCCCACAGATTCTTCTGGACCGCATAAAAATGCGTCAGGCTATTTTTAATCTGATCAGAAATTCCTGCGAGGCGATCAGCTATCCCGGAGGGAAAATCACTATTGGTCTTCGAAAAATCAATGACCGCATCTGTATCTCAATAAAAGACAATGGATGTGGAATGACCGAAACTCAGACAGCCAACATCTTTCAGCCCTTTGTTACCTATAAATCAGAGGGAACCGGTCTTGGCCTGGCGGTAACATCAGAAATCATGGCTGCCCATCATGGTCAGATCAAAGTAACCAGTACGCCGAAGCAGGGAACTACTTTTTCTCTCTATCTTCCCTGTCTTTCTGAGATATGACCGGAATATTTCCGTGAAGGATGATAAAGCAATACTGCCAGTATAAAGCCACAGAGCAGACCGCCTACATGCGCTGCATTGTCTACTCCTTCACTGGTAAATCCGAAATAGAGTGAAAACGCAGCCATGATCACTACCTGTCTGGCCGAAAGATCTTCAATATGTCCTTTTCCTCTGATCACAGCATAGATCATGGCACCCATTACTGCAAACACTGCACCAGATGCACCCGCTGACACTGCAAAATCTCCGTGGTTTAATTCCAGAAATACGCATAGCAGGTTTCCTCCTGCTCCTCCCAGAAGATAGATCAGCAGATATTTCAGCTTCCCTGTTGTACGTTCCAGTCTTCCTCCAAGCACAAAAAGCACCAGCATATTATTCGCAAGATGCTGCATTCCAAAATGCAGGAACATACTTGTAAAAATCCTGTAATACTCTCCCTGGATAATAGCCGGTGTATAAGCAGCTCCACACCGAAGCATATGCATAGTATCTTCAGTTCCGCCCGTCAGCTCTGTTATCACAAATACAAGCATATTGATTAATATAAGAAATACTGTAACCGGCTCTTTCTTTAATTCTTCCAATATCTGCCTCTTTTCTGTTTTGCCGTTTCCAGTTACTGTCCACACACTCAGCATATGTCCCATGCATCGCGAAACACGTTGCTGTAAATGGAGCGAACATTAACATTCTTCATATCATTACATCAACAGCAGCTCATCCGGGCCGCTACTGTCAATTGTAGCAGACATCCTGTATTTTTTCAAAACATTTATGACAAAAATATGTATCTCGCCTGGGCAAAATCTATTTCATCTTCCGGCTCAAGCTGATATTCCTCCTCCGGTCTGAGCAAACGCCCATTTACAGATGTGCCATTTCTGGAATTCATATCTGTCAGATAATAAGCCTCCTCTCTCTTTCTGATTTTCGCATGAATACGACTTACTGTAGGCAAATCGATTACTGCATCACAGGCATTCTCCAGTTTACCGATTACTGTAAGATCCTCATTTAAATAAATAGTTGCCAGTTCTCCCGGTTCTTTGCTCACCAGACTGGCAGGACCGGACACTGCACCGGCAGATAGTACAACAGTTTCTCCATAATCCGGATGTGACTGTTCATATAGCCGTTTTTCCCTTTTTTCCTCCGTTGGAATCTGCTGTTTTACTTTATTTATTTCAGACATCTCCAGACTGTCTCTGCCAAACCATTCTGATCCGCTTTTATCATAATCTGCCGTATTCGTTTTTATTTCTGTATTTGTTTTTGTTTTTTTCCGTAATGTTTCATTTTCTCTTTCCCTTATATTTTTTCGCGGATAAATGCCGGGATTTTTTTTCTTTTTTATAATATATGTCACAAGCATAACTCCCGCAGCCAGAACAATTATGATCCCAAGTACAGTTCCGGTTTCCATATATGGCAGATATCCGGATAATACAGCCACAGTTATCAGACACAGTAAAACTGCTGCAACTCCAATCATGCCTGCTTTATACAGCAGCCCCCTTTTTTTCGGTGCTTCGCCCTCTCTTACAAATTCCATTCCCGGTTCATCATCTTCCAGATAATCCTCCTGTATATGAATATTCAAAACATCCTGATTCTCCTCACCGGATTTCCATATATCTTTTTCCGCTTCCTTCTCCCTGTCCTTCTGTCCCTGGACTTTGTACAGTTCTTCTTTAATATGTTCCAGATGAAAACAATCCTCCATGGTCCGCTTATATACACCATACCCAAGGAGTACAGCCTGGCTGTCCTCATGGTCAATCTTCGGAAGGATATATTCTGCCAGAAGCTGAAACTGGTTCTTTATGTCTTTTTCATACCCTGGCATCATGCAGAAATATATCTTCTTTTTTTCAACATCAGCATAAATATATTCAGGAGACAAGAGAAACTGCCCCGGATTTATCAGATACTCTGCAGCATCCTCCATAACCTGCACAAACCCTCCAAAAATCAGATTCAAATCCTCAATTTTCATCTTCCGTTCTTCATACAAAATATTCAAAGCCTGTTTTGAGGTAATATCAAAATAAATCAGAAACCTTCCATCCATTCCCTGTATCCTGCATTTAAGAACAGAAGGAATCACATTCCCCACCAGCATCCGCACCTGATAAGCATCTGTATTTATCTCATCTTCTCCGTAAAGGATCAGATAATTGTGATTCATATCTCTTTTATATTCTGCCCTCACTTCTGATCCCCCATTTCTTTCAGAACTGCCGCAGCGGCTCTCATCTTACGGATATGCTTTACAGGATCTATAATAGCCGATGTTCCTTCTGTCCGTAAATGCCAGTTAAAATTTCCGTATGAAGAAATCGTATCCAGATCATATGTCACCTGTACTTCTTTTCCCACATTGGTCTGTGTACTCAGATTCTCCGCTCCGAAAAATCCCGCACTTCCCAGTTCTTCGCTCCGCATCCTGGCTGTATCATATACCTGACCGGTCCTCTTAATCCCTTCCATACTTCCACTCACTGCCGATTCATAGGCTGCCGCTGTCAGCCATGCTCTGTTATGCACAAAAAAGCTCAGATAAATAAGCCCCATGATCACAAGCAAAATCAAAGACATAACACAGGCAGCCTCAACAGTCAGACTTCCTTTTCTGATTTTTTCTTTCATAAAATCATTCCTCCCAGATAACCAATCAGCAAAAAAGGAACAAACGGAATTTCCGTGCATCCCTTTCTGTGAAATATTGCCAGTGTAATTCCGGCCCATACTGCACTGCACATAACCGCAATAAAAATAATGGAAAAAAGTTCCACAGGCTGCATGACTGTTCCCAGAGCCATAATCAGCCATCCATCCCCCATACCCACTGCATCCTCTGTAAAAATGCTGATCCCGACAAATACCAGACCGATTCCTGCACACAGAAAAAAATCCAGTACCTTCACTTTACTGCTGATACCCCATGCAGTCCCACATATCGCAAATATCACAATACTCAGTAAAGATACCTGTCTTTTCCTGATATCTGTCCATGAGTTTATCCCCAGAAAAATCAGTACACATATATCTTTTACAGAGTTTATCTCCATTCTGCTCATCCCCTTCTGCCTCGTCCAGACACATAAACCTCTTCACTTCACTTATCTTATCCACATCTGCTGCAGGCCCCCATTTCCTGAACAGATGAAGCTTTCACCAGCCGGACTGTCCGTTTCAGCCCACTGCAGGATTCCAGATTATGATACCTGTTTCCTCTCTCTGTCACATATACAACTCCTGCCGGGTTCTGGTTTCTGCTGCATATTTCGCACGCTGAATAATGTTCCCCGTACTGATTTCCTGCAGACTTTACTGCACTTCCCGGAATCTGCTTTAACGAAACGTTCAGATAACTGCAGCCGGGATTTCTGTGATAAACACTTCCGGATTCTGTTACATACACCATCTGTTCCGTTTCTCCCTGCTCTCCCCCATTGTCCTGATATTCTGTTCCTGTCCAGGCATGAACCTTTACATGGTTGTAAACTACAACCTCCGAAAGTGGTATCAGTCCTCCAAAAGCTTTATATGTATAAATATCCGGCAGAGTGATATCCCCGACAGAACTTTCCCCTGCAATGTATGCATACATTCCCGCCTGCTTCGCTCTGGTGCAAAGCGCAGTCAGATGTTCTGTCTGGAGCTTATATATATCCATAAAAGAAATCAAAGTCACCATTCCAAGAAAGAACAACGGCAGAACAAAAACAGTTTCTACTGCCAGACTTCCCTTTCTCAATGTATCTGCTTTTCTTCTGAACAAGGTGCAAAAAGACACTTTTACAGGATTTATCTTCCATATTTTCTTTATTTTTTTCAGAGAGCACTTTCCCCTTTCATAGATTTTTCTATCTTTTTTTCTGATTTCTGCAATTCCCTTATTTTTGTCCTGTAAAAGCATCTTTTTGCACCTCTTTTCACTCCTGAGCTATAGTGCATTCGTAACAATATTGGCGTATCACATGAAATTCCTTTTTCTTATTTGCTTTTACATCGGCAAATGCTTCCAGTGCCACAATACAGGAATCCATCTGAAAATGTGCCCTTCCTTTATTTCTTATGGTATTTTCAATCATATCCATCCCTCTTACTACTTTCTTTTCTTTTGCCACAGATAAGAGCAGAATCTGAAGATAATCTTCATAAGACACTCCATGATCATTATTTCTCCTCATAGAATCCAGTCCTTCCATCAGGTTTCCAAGATTTGACAGTGAAATCTGCCAGTCTGCCGAAGTTTTTACGAGAGGAATCCTGCCACCTGCCAAAAGCTCCCGCACATCCAACACGCTTTCTGCAAAAGCCCAGCATAAAAGCAATGTTGTCTCTATCACCACAGCCGCAGGCGGAACGAGAAATCCCGCTGCAATAGCTGTTGCCAGTGCCTGTGCTTCTGATCTTTTCACATTGTCAGCCATAAGACCGGCAAAATTTACTCCCTCACGGATAAAAAGCAGCTTTGATGCCACAGATTTAAGATTATCAAAATCGCTGCTTTTTCCTGCATAAATATATTCCATCGGATATGCAAGTCCTTCTTCTGCCGGACTGATGTAATTTCCCAGATGATTCATAAGATACTGCTGATATAAAACATTAGAAGTATAACTGTTCTCTTCTGTCACACCATCAGGCATTGCCATTCCCTGCTGAAGTTTTCTCCCGGAGACTAACATACTTCTGTCGATTTCGCGGGTAGACAGACCTCTCCCGGATGGCAAAACCAGTTCCAGGATTCCCATTTTCATAATTCTTTTTATAACCGTGATCGGATTATTTACCTGTTCCTGTTGATTCTGTTCCTGTTGATTCTGTTCCTGTTGATTCTGTTCCGCTTCTTCTGCTGCCTGCTGACTTTTCTGAGAAGCCTGATCTATTTCTGCATCATAACGGTCTATGGAACCCCCTGATTCTGCCTGACTTGCTTTCAAATCTGCCTCTTCTGTTTTTCTCTTACGGTCTGACATTTTGTTAAGAAGAATCTGTACTCCCTGACTGCCAAGAGTCTCCTGCATATACTGAACAATCTGCTGATAGAAAACTTCTCCGTTATTATCTGTGAAAAGTCGATATCCGGTAAGACCGCTCTGCTTCAATTTAAGATTCTGACTGTTCTGTTTCAGCACAGGTTTCATATAGGATTCCAGATTATCGCATACCTTTGCAAGTTTTATCTGTCCTCCTCCCATGGACCCGTCAAGTGCAAACAAATCGTATTCTTCAAGAAGTTTCTTATCATATTGTCCGAATACTGAATACAGTCCAATATCCATACCGTTCAGAATCTGCGTTCTTGCAGATGCCATACGAACAGATTCTATGCTGGTACACACAAGCGACAGAAGCAGGCTTAGAATCAGTGCCAGAAATACTGTAATGCTTCCTTTTTTCGCTCTTTGACATTTCATACAGGAAGTACACCTCCTCCTTTTTTCTCTGATATATCCAGAAGTGAAGCAGATATTCCGGTTAAATAGAATTACTCTGTTTGGCAATTTTTGAGAGAATACTCTGTACCAGATTAGTAATCTGCTCTTTGAAAATAATGACAAGTCCGATCAGGACTACAAGAATCAAAATGATTTCCACAACACCTACTGCATCTTCTTCCTCTGCAAATCTTTGCAACAGCCCTTTCAGTTTCACTGTTCTCTGTATTAATTGTCTCATCTTTTTCCTCCGTATGTTTCATTCACATCTCATTCTATATTTCCATCTCCACAGTACTGCTAAGCCTCTCCTGCCTCACATATCCGTTACAGAAACAACATTCCTTTCATCCGGTTCCTCCATAAAAGGACAGAAACGCAGGAATCATAACGATTGCCATCACAACAACAAGCATCATCATCATGGGAAGCAGTAATTTTGTTGCTGCCGCTTCTCCGAGAACCCTCGCCTTTCTCTTGCGTTCTTCCCACGCTTCCATGGATTCTCTCTCCAGCATATCAGCCATCTGTCTGCTGCCTTTCTGAAGATTCTGTATCAGAAGGGTTGCAAACGTCTTATATTTTACCTGTCCACATCTTTCTCCAAATCTCCGGTATGCTTCACTCTCAGAAACTCCGCTTTCCATTTCATAACATATAACCTGTATTTCATCATAAGCAGATCTTGGTTTTTTCTTTTTCTTTCTGCCATAATCCAGTGAAATTTTCTGAAAAGCTTTTCTTACCGTCATTCCTGCCTGGACAAGTAAAGTGAATTTCATGATCAGTCCGGGATAATCCAGGAGAAGTTCTTCATATCTCTTCTGAAGCTTAACCTGTTCTTCTCTTCCCTTCATAACCAGAATTACCATAGCCGCTGCCAGAAACAATCCTGTCAGCAGCATCCCCGAAGTATCTGCAGGTATTTCCCACTTTATTTTTTTCCCGTCCAGTTTATCTGGAAGATAATAATAATCCGGATCATTTTTCTGTTCATTGTAACGGGCTACCGCTTCTGCCAGATCTTTTTTCGCCTGCTCCTCTCCTGTCAGTTTCCTGTCCTGCTGCGGTTCTTCCTCTTCTTCCAGTTCTTTTTCCGGTACCTGAATGTACAGGGTTCCCTGGTCTTCTCCATCCACGGATACCATAAATTCTTTCTCATATGATCCTGACGCCTCCTTTTCCAGACGATATCCCTGAGGATACACCTGTCTGCCGTTTCCTGCCGTAAGAACCATACCAAGCAGATTTCCGGATATTGCCACTGCCGCAAAAAGTCTGATTCCTTCTCTGCCTCCAATACCTGAAGAGGGAATCCAGCCTTTCTTCCACCCGGTCAATACGCACAGAATCATAACAAAAATGACAATATGTACCCACATTTTTACTGTCACACCTCAATATCTACAATCTTTCTGCCAAGCCAGTATGCTGTGGCATAAATCGCAAGACATATACTCATTGCTGCAATTCCAAAGGGATTTCCATAAAGAACATTCAAGAAACCCGGAGAAGTCATCTGAAGATATAAGATAATTCCCACAGGCATAAGACTCATGATCATCTGTTCTGACTTTTTAGCTGCCAGAGTAGCTTCTATCTCCCGTTTCACATCAATCTTATCGCCAAGCATGCGGGTTACTTTCTGGATCACACGGTTCATATCACCGCCTGTACGCTTAGCTGTATAAAAAACAGATGCAAAATTCTCAATATCTTCTATCTGGCTTCTTTCTCCAAAATCCAGAAACAACTCCTCCAACGGCACACTGAGACGCTGCTGGCTCTCAATATAGCGGAACTCCTCTACAACATCTGTTCCACGCCCATACAATCGTTCCAGATCTCTGACACAGGCTTTCACCGCACTCTCAACAGAATATCCCGCCTGAACTGCAACGCTTAGTGAAACCAATGCATCTTTAAACTGATAATTCAATTTCTTTCTGCGCTCCCTGATCAGTTGTTTCCTCTGCCATTTCAGATAAAATACAGGAACAGGAAGCATAAGAAACAGTACCCAGATATTTTTATAAAAAAGATAGTCTGCCATAATACACAATGCCAGTGCCTGCCCCAGATATTTCAGAAATTCTTTCAGAGAGAAATGATAATCATCATAATCTTGTTTCAGATATAACTGTTCTTTCTTTTTCCCTTTCATAATTCAATCCCCGCTCTTTCCAGTTTTTCCACCTGCAGGAGGGAATCAGTCTTTACCAGACCTTTTCCTTCCTGCCATTGATACAGCGGCCTGATCTGGATCTCTCCATTCTCAAAGCCACATACTTCCGTTACTTCCAGTAATTTCCTGGATTTATCTCTCATTCGTCCCAGATGTATCAGAATATCTACACCAGATGCAATCTGTCTGCGGATAGCCTCCAACGGAAGGTCAACCCCCATCAGCACCATTGTTTCCAGGCGGGACAGCATATCTTTCGCTGAATTTGCATGCGCTGTTGATAAGGACCCCTCATGACCTGTATTAAGTGCCTGGAGCATATCCATAGCTTCGCCACCCCGGACCTCACCCACAATAATCCTGTCAGGGCGCATTCGCAACGCAGATTTAATCAGATCCCTGATCGTAACTGATACCGCACCTTCCATATTAGCCATCTTTGCTTCCAGCCGGACAAGATTATCAATTCCTCTGATGCGCAGTTCTGCGTTATCTTCTATTGTGATCAGCCTTTCATCTGCAGGAATATATTCTGACATAGCTGCAAGAAATGTGGTCTTTCCGCTTCCGGTTCCTCCTCCTATGATCATGGAATATCTGGCTTTCACAAGCTTCTGTAAAAACTGTGCACATTCCTGTGTAATGCTTCCCAGCGCGATCAGCTTCTCCATTGTAATGGGGTGTTCGGGAAAACGCCGTATCGTAAGGATTGGCCCATTTAATGCAACCGGATAGATCACAGCATTTACTCTGGATCCATTTTCCAGTCTCGCATCCACGATAGGCATGGATTCATTAATCACACGGTTACATTTACCTACTATCTGCTGAATCACATCCTCCAGTTTTTCGGCGGATGTAAAGCTCTTATGCCATCGGATCAGTTTACCGCCCCGTTCTACGAAAATTGTATCCGGTCCGTTTACCATAATCTCTGTCACAGTTTCATCATCGACCAGTTCCTGAAGCACATCCAGCTTGCGGACAGAATAAAACAGTTCCTGACGAAGCTGCACCTTATCCTTTAATGCAAGCCGGACATCTTTTATCTGATTCAGGATCAGCTCATCGATCACATCAAGGATTTCTTTATCCGACAATTCTCTGGACAGATCCAGTTGTTCCATCAGCATCTGGCGCAAGGTTCTAAATACATCTCTATTCATCCTTTTTCCTTTCTCAGCAGATTCCGCACATAATCCCCAAGTTCACTCCAGGTCAGTTGTTCTATATAAGAAGGCGACGGTTCCGTCACCATATGAAAAGGCAGGCTTATCTTCTGTATTTTCTCCAGTATCTGTGGATAATCCCAGATTCTCACCTGATTCTCAAACTGAGCAATTTTGCACTGGGATACTGCATCAGACAATACAGGCATATAAATCTTCTTACACAGATCGAGCAGCTGGAAATTCTCATCAATCCCACATCCGATATCCAGCACGATCACCTCATAGGAACTGTCAAGCATAATCATCTGCAAAAGCCGTTCCCAGTCCTGCCAGGCTGTTGTGCGAATGTCTGCCGGCATCTGCACAGGCGGAATGTAATCCAGATTATTGACTGTCTGTATCATACTGTTCATTTTATAAAGAAGATTCTGATTATCCTGCCTCACATAATAGAGAAGGTCACTTAAATTGTGATCAAAGCCTCTTCCCATAAGTTCTTCAAACCCGGAATATTCCTCCAGATTCAGATACAGAACTGCTTTGTCTTTCGCAAGGATCTGTCCGAGTGTAAGTGCAAAGGAAGTTTTCAGGCAGCGCCCCAGGGGAGAAAATACGCCAAGGATCTCTGTTGTCTTTTTTAATACCGCAAGCTGATCTGACATGGTCTTTTTTTCAGCACCATAACATGCCATTACTTCACGGAGCACATCAGAAGAAGACTGATATTTATACACACTTGGATACTGGTCAAGTTCAGGAGGATGTACTCCTTCTGAAAGAATAATAACTTTTCCAATATCTAACTCCCGGATTTCTTTGCACATGGCACGTCCGGAAATCAACAGCAACTCTATATGTGTGTGTTTCCCATAAGTGATCAGATTCTCTACAGTTGTAAATGCCTGTATCTCAAAGGGAATATTTTTTTTCTGATTCAGATAATCCATGAAATTCAGTGCATATTCCACTTCCAGATCACATACTGCAAAAATATTTTTCTTCAATAGATACCTCCTGCGTATAACAGCACGCTTACCAAAATGGGAACTGTAAAATGAAAATTCTCAGGAGCTGAAATGTTTCCCTTTCTGTAAGGTGTAATCTTTCCGGTAGTGACCGTAGTTTCTGCATATCTGATAAAATAAAGGATTCTTTCGCAGAAATTGCGATGGATGATCAGAAGCACGGCCGCAATACATGCACCCGCAATAAAAGAACTGAAAATACACTTCAGGACAGCTCCGGGTCCCAGAATGCCTCCAAGTACGCAGAACAATTTAATATCTCCCGCACCTATCATTCCGAAGACAAACAGAACAATAAGAAATAAAGGTGTTACACTTCCCGTAACAAAATGACCGAGTCCTGCAATGCCTTTCTGCCAGACACGGATAAACATTCCAATAAACATAGAAAACAGAATCCAGCCATTATCAACCTTTGCAGTGCGAATATCCATGATTACGGAAATTCCGGCAACTGCTACAGGAAAAAGTTTCAAAAAATCATACTGCACCGCCTGCCTTTCCTACAGTTTTATTTAGCAACAAAAAACAGATGCTTCATTCTTTCGTGTTTCATAATAAGTAAAAGTGGAATTTACCGCCGAACCGGCGAGATTGAACTACCAGAAGACCTCTGGTGAGTATTATTATAGGACCGGACAATTGATTTGTCCAGTCCTATTTTTTGTCGAATTTCTAAAATATTTATAAACTTGTTACCTGTCAATTAGAGTTCAATTTCCATTCTGCATCCTTCCGGTACAATGATAATACCATTTTCTGTATCTTTCACTATGCTT
>ERZ1673736.1526-NODE-1526-length-30007-cov-13.321181_pt1 | contig 30007 bp, 24 predicted proteins | sample MGYA00580212_ERZ1673736 | MGnify/ENA primary metagenome ERZ1673736 (study PRJEB41218, sample SAMN15661752) | gut metagenome | host: Homo sapiens | place: Canada: London | collected 2015-08-20/2019-03-30 | study: EMG produced TPA metagenomics assembly of...
CTTATAATCAAAAGTTATAAATAATCAGCGTGGTGTAACTTTAGTAGTCACTGCCAAAATTATAATGGCAAGAGACTTGTTGTAGCATTAACTAATGCGGGGACTGCTGTTGCTACGGCTATTCCTTCACTCGTAAATGAATATAGCGCTAAATGTCCTGCTCCTGCCACTTCACTCGGTTGGGAAGTAATGGGTTTTGAGCTAATGCGGTTTTTAGCTTATGGTTATGTTCCCGCTTTTGCTATTGAAGATGAAATGACTATGAAAAATAAAATAAATTCATTTATATCAACGGCAGGAGGCGAAGAATTATCCGGATGGTACAGAGACAGTTCTTGGTCGTTTAATTTTGATACTGGGCAATGGACATATACGAATCCCACTCATACTCGCAAAGTCCGTTGCATATTAGAATTTTGAGAATTTTATGCCCCGTTCCTCCATTTCGTCGAATTGCAATTTGATGGTCGTGAGTATCAAGGTTTGTAACCCGACAAAAGAAGAGAAACCAAGCAGACAAGGCGAAGTCCTTCGAGATATAAATAAAAAAATAGTAACAACATATAGTTATGGGAATATTCAGTAAAAAGCCGAAATACGCACTATCAGATATTCTGAAAGGGCTGCACAATGCAGTGAACAGCGCACAGGAAATGTTACAGGCACAGCAAGTTCAGAACTTGACAAAGTTCTGGTAAGTAATAAAAATAATAACTGATTGATTATAAACTAATATGTAATATTTATGAATAAAGAAATAACAAATGTAATCAAGGAAGTGGCAATGAAAGCCCAAGAGTGCTTTGCCCAACAGGATGGTGTCATGTTTAGAGCCTGCATCGGCGGAGTATGGTCTTCAGGGCCATCGCTGTGTGGCAGAGGAGCTACGGATATAGGGCGGTACTTCATACAAGAATGTCTTTTACTGATTGCCGCCGTTGCAATAGAAACGGACAAAGAAGATAAAGGTGCATCCGACTTGCTGGGTAAAATGGGGATAAATGAACGTTCGTTACACAGTTCTCCTACTTTCCCTAAAGTCTATTTTTCGGAAGTAAGGAATCGCTTCAGAAACGGTAGTTGCTGTAATGGTTATTGTGATGACGAGAAAATAGGCGGCGGTGCTCCATACAAACGAGTACAACGTATCTTTGATGAATTCTCCACTATCGACGACAAAGACTGGGATACAGCAATAGACTGGCTGTTTGAATAACGAAAATGATATGAGGAGTACTTAATCTAAGAATGGCAGGATACCGCATCTGGGTATTCTGCCTTTCTAATGGAATGTTCTATCGGATATATGCAATGCCGAATAAATGACAGCAAACTAAAATCTCAGAATGAGAATAATAGAATGAGGACCAGACAAAAACGAACAAACAACTCGTCTGTGACGCTCCGGCTAAAAATACTCGTCGGCTACATCCTGCTAATCATGCTGTTCGGCACAGTGGTATGGGCGGTGTGGGAAGAGAAACGGAAAATAACCACGCTGAACACGGCGGAGCATACCATGCAGGAGAAAAGAAAGACGCTAAACCGGACTTTCGAACGGCTGCTGGGCCTCTCCTTTGCCGACGATTTTCTGTTGCCGGGTGACAGCAATGCCATAGCGGACTACCGAAAGGAGCTGGACATGACAATCGCCACGCTGGGCGAACTGAGAGGATTCTACACCAATGCCGGGCAGCAGGCACGCATAGACAGCGTATGCCTCTACCTGCGAGAGAAAGCCGAACAGCAGCACTGTATCATGGAAACACTTGCCGCCTACGAAGAAACCGGACAGCTGATACAAGAGCGCATACCCGTCATCGTGTCGCAAGTGAAGCGGGAAAACGCCACGCCACCACCTTCCAGGAAGAAAGGCGGCTTTTTAGGACTGTTCCGCAAAAAGGCAAAGCCGGAAACCGGCCTGCCGCCCAACCCGAAAACCACCGCCATGCTTTACTCGCTCGGACGTGAGGTGGACGACAGGCTGAAGGAACAGCAAGAACAACTGGAAGCCTATGCCGACAGCCTGCAAAAACGAAACATCCAGCTAAACGGCAAGCTGAACCGGATTATCAGGGAGTTTGAAGCGGACGCCACCCGCATGACGGAACAGGAACATGGACAGATCATCCGGCAACGGGAACACGCATTCCGCGCCATATCGCTGGCGGCGTTGACGGCCATACTGCTGGTCATCGTCTTCTACGTCATCATCCACCGGGACATCACCCAGAAGAGCCTTTACCGCAGGAAGCTGGAAGATGCGGACCGCAGGAACAAGGCGTTGCTCGCCGTACGCCGCGACTTGATACTGACGGTCAGCCACGACCTGCGTGCACCGCTCGGCACTATCAGCGAATATGCGGAGCTGCTGCAGGACGAGAAGGACGCGGAACTGGGCAAGGGATATGCGCTGAATATCCTACATGCCTCCCGCCATGTCATGGGACTGGCAAACAACCTGCTGTATTATTACAGGATCGAAGCTCAAAAGGAACAGCCGGAGAATGAAATTTTCCATCTGGGGCAGACCATAGAAAATGCTGCCGGAGCATTCCTGCCCTCTGCGGAAAAGAAGGGACTGGGGCTGACCGTCGGGACGGAAGGTGCGGACCTGCTTGTCAGGGGCGATGCCGGACGGCTGGTGCAGATTATCAACAATCTCTTGTCAAACGCCGTAAAATTCACCCGCACCGGATATATCCATGTGGGGGCGCGATACGGGGACGGGCAGCTGTCATTGTTCGTCAGGGACACGGGCACCGGCATCGAAAAGGAAAGGCTGCAACAGATATTCACCGCCTTTGAGAGGGGCGAAATATCCGGCACGGGTGACGGATACGGGCTGGGACTGGCCATCACGTCCAAACTGGTGACCCTGCTTGGCGGGGACATCCGGGTGCAGAGCGTGCCCGGGCAAGGAAGCACTTTTTCCGTCCGTCTGCCAGTCGGGGAAGCGGACGGGAAAGCGGAGGCGGACGAACCGCCTTCGGGGGACGGCCCACTCTTCCCGATAAGGGTACTGGCCATAGATGACGACCGGATGCAGCTGGACGCAATCAAGAAAATGTATGCCCGTAGCGGTATCGGGTGTGACTGCTGCCAGAACGTGGGCGAACTTGTGGAGGCCTTGCGCCACAACAGCTATGACCTTGTTCTGACGGACATACGGATGTCTGAGACAGACGGTTACGGGGTGTTGTCCCTGCTGCGGGGCGGCAATATAGGGCAATCGAGGACGATTCCCGTAGTGGCCGTTACCGCCCGTGCCGACAAGAGCGGGAAGCATTTCAGAGAGGCGGGGTTTGCGGAATGCCTGCACAAGCCTTTCTCGCGGAAGGAACTGCTGGCCGCCACATACGGCATAGACAGACCGGACTTCACAGCCATACTGGAAGACGAGAGGAATCCGGAAGAACTGCTCCGTATCTTCATTGAGGATACGGAAGAGGAACTTGCCGGAATGCGGGAGGCGTTCGGGACGAAGGATTATGGAAGGCTGGGGAATATCGTGCATAAAGCCGCACCGTTGTGGGAAGTGATACGCATTGACATTCCGCTGGGCGAACTGGAATATATCGCCTCGCTGCCCGCTGAAAAGTGGGGCGGGATTTCTGAAAGACGGTTTGAAGCACTGGCAAGCGCCGTGGGGAAAGCCGTGGAAAAGGCAAAAAAAATACAGGAGGAAACACATGGGAAGCATATTGATAGTGGAAGATGACAGAACATACGCACGAACCACCGCGAACTGGCTGGCAAGGAATGGCCTGGATGCCCGCTACGTGTTGTCGGTGGATGCCGCAAAAACATTTTTAGCCGAAAACGAGACGGAACTGGTGCTTTCCGACTTCCGGCTCGGAGAGGAGAACGGGGTGGAACTGCTGGAATGGATGAGGAAGGAAGGCTACCGTATGCCGTTCTTCATCATGACGGGATATGCGGACATACCGGGTGCCGTGGAGGCCGTAAGGAAAGGGGCCGGGAACTATCTGCCCAAGCCGGTGCAGACCGAAAAGGTGCTCGGCATCATCCGGGAGGCGCTGAACCGCAGGAAGGGGAACGGCCATGCGGAACAGACATTCTATACGGGCAAAAGCCCTCTGGCATTGAGGGTGCAGCAGCATATCCGGCTGGTGGCTCCGGTGGACTCGCTGACGGTGCTGATACGGGGCGCGTCGGGAACGGGAAAGGAATATGTGGCACGACAGGTACACGCATTGAGCGGACGTGCCGGCGCCCCGTTCATTGCCGTGGACTGCGGTGCGTTACCTAAAGAACTGGCGGCATCGGAACTGTTCGGGCATGTGAAAGGAGCGTTTACGGGGGCTACCGAGAACAAGACGGGCATGTTTGCCGCCGCCAACCACGGGACGTTGTTTCTGGACGAGGTGGGCAACCTGAGTCCGGAAGTGCAGATGCTGTTGCTGCGTGCGTTGCAGGAGAAGCGTTACCGTCCGGTGGGTGGCAAGGAAGAGGTGAAAGCGGATATACGGCTGGTGGCCGCCACGAACGAGGACTTGGAGAAGGCGATAGCGGAAGGACGGTTCAGGGAGGACTTGTTCCACCGCCTGAACGAGTTCCCGCTGCAAGTGCCGCTGCTGGCTGAATGTCCCGAAGATATTATCCCACTGGCGGACTTCATGCTGGAAGCCGCCAACCGGGAACTGAAAAAGGACGTGAAGGGCTTTGACCGGGAGACGCAGAAAAGGCTGAAGGATTATTCGTGGCCGGGGAATATCCGGGAGCTAAGGATTATCGTCAGAAGGGCAGTGCTGTTGGCAAGAGACAACTGGATAGTTGCCGGGGACATGGATCTGCCGGCAGGCAGACAGCTGGAAGGGTATGCGTTGAACGATGAGCGAACGGAACGGGAAGCCATCATCAAGGCATTGGAAGCGGCAGGCAATGACCGGAAGGCGGCGGCACGGTTGCTGAAGATAAGCCGCAGCACGCTTTATCTGAAACTGAAGAAGTACCGGCTGGAATAGTGAAAGTGTCCGATATTCGGACATATTGTGTCTAATGTCCGGGATATTCCCGTACCCGTTGTTTTGTATAGCATTGTACGTATATGATTGTTAGTGTTTTATAGATTATAATTTTATGGCATTGCGCTTGTTTTCACTATATCAGGATGATTGGGCGCGAGGCGATGAATTGTAAAACCTAAAATGCTATACAATGAGGACATTGACAGATACTCCCCTTTTCAATTTGTTCACCGCTTATCTGGGCGGTACGGAACTTGTGACAGGTGAACTGCCTGCCGCTTATGACAGCTTTGTGACGCTGCTTGCCGAACTTCCGCAAGATGAAGACCGGATAAAACAATTGCGCCGCCTGAACTATACAAGGATAGAACTGGCGTTCATGCAGACGGCATCGGAAAAGATGACGGAAGAGCGGCACGTATTGTTTGACGTGTTCATCGGTAAGACACTGGCGTTACTGGATACGGAGATAGAGATGATAAAGGAGATGTTTAGACATAGCGGTGGAATGGAAGGATTGAAACCGGAGATAGTGAACGGAACGGGCAAAAAGGCCGTCATCACGCTTAACTGGAACGGTACGGACAGCGACCTGATAGAGCTGGTGGCTGCACTGATGGCCGCAGGTGCGGTGACTTCGGCGGAAGGCAGGAAACTGACAGTAATAGACGTAATCCGGGTGTTCGAGGAAATGTTCCATCTGAAAATAAATGCGTTGTACACCAAACGGGGAAAGGTATTTGACCGCTGTACGGATACCACCCCGTTTATCGACTCCCTGCGTAAAAGCTATAACCAAATGCTGGACAAGCGGCTGGCGTAAGAATATGTTGCAAGCCAACAGCCGCCAACGGGCGACTTGCATGTATGCGGTGTTGCGGAGTGTCGTTCAAAGCATTTTCTTTGCGGCTATAAACTTCTGTAAATAAATCAAGCTATGGGACTACTGGTAAGTATTCGATAAACTCCCTCGTATAATGGGTAACGTATGTTCATAATATCGTTTATTCATTTTATCGTTCTATGATTTATTGTTACATCAATTCAACCAAAAGATGTGCAGGGTTCTATAGAAGTTGATATTTTTCCTACTAATGGAGCGGATAAAAGGGAGTTTCCCCCCTTTTCCCTTATTTTCCTGTGATAAATGGGATAAAGCGGTATTTTTATCCCTGCTTTCCCGCCATAATTGGTATAAAAGGGTATTCTTTCCCTTATTTTCCCTATTTATCGGGGATAATGAAGATAAAAACGGCACTTTATTCCCTATTTTCCCGTCTTGATTGGCATAAAACGGTAGTTTTCCCGTGTTTAGGCGAGATTTACGAAGGTATCAGGAGTCTTTCTTGGGAGATTCCGGTGACGTAACGGATAATATCTTGCCCTTGGATAACAGATTGTCAGGTAACAATTCGGCCAGATCCATCGAGTAGTCATCGTCATAATCATGTATATGTTCAAGGAAGTAGATCAGCCACGTGCGGAAGTCAGCCCCGGCAGCCTTGCAGCAGCCGAAGAACGAGTAGAGCACCGCCGCATCTTCAGCGGCATCATTATTGCCACAGAACAGGTAATTACGTCTGCCGCACGCGACAGGCCGCACTTTATTTTCTATCTCGTTATTATCCGGTCTGTAACGACCGTCCAGATGGTACCTGGAGAGTTTGTCGAACCTTCCGTATGTATATTTTATGGCTTTTCCGATCGGACTGTCTTTCATTACTTTGGGATATTCATTGACCAGCCATTTCTCGAAGCGCACAAGTATGGGATATGCAAGACGTGCCCTAAGTTCAGCCCTCTGTTCGTAAGTCAGGCGTTCATCGTCAGCCTTACGCTCCACGTCATAAAGCAACTGTATCTGTGCGAGCGCATAGTCGGCACGCTGCATGTCATTCTTTCTTGCCTCCCAAAAATGTCTGCGTGCATGGGCCCAACAGCCAAGAAGGATAATACCTTTCTTGGCGTCCAGCATCTCGTACCTTTCGTATCCGTCCGTCTGTATGGCTCCCCGGAACTTGCCGAAGAGTTTCAGCACCACCTTTCCACTTCGGGAACCCTTGTCATAGTAAAAGAACTGACGTCCGGTCATGACACTGCGCACAAGCCAGATATAACCTTTGACCGTCTTGTGTCTCTCGTCATTCATCACGGGGATTGTCGTTTCATCCGACTGTATGTAGTCAGTCTGCATCACCAGCTCCCATAATCGGAAGTAAAGGGGCCTTAGCAAATCCGCCACATCCTTGAACCAGTCGTTGACCGTTGACGCGGGGAGATGTACCCCCACACGTTTGAACTGTTCCAGTTGCCTGTGGAACGGTATGTGATCCACATATTTCCCTATCATCATGTCTGCCAGCAATGAGGCGGAGGCATAGCTCTTTGCTATCGGCATGACGGGAAGCGGGCCGGTCCTGAACTCGTCCGTCCCCTTCCGTTTGGCTGTATGGCGCACTATCCTGCGGATATAGAACTTCCAGGGCTCGTGCATAAGGATCTCGGTCACTTCCTCTCCGGGAAGGAGCGTCCACTCCTCCGGATTATACCCTTCGGGATATATATGAACCTCCTCACGCGCAAGATTTTCCGGAAGGGATTTTCTCGTAGGATGTTGCCTCCTCGCTTTTTTACGGGCGATGATCGCTTCTCTGGTAGCCTTCAGCTCCTTTTCCGCTTCCTCTGCGGCTTCAGCCTCCCGGGGAAGCATGTCGAAGCCTTCAAAATCCAGCCAGCGGTCCTGGGCGTCAGGCTTTATGAACTTTTCCGCCTTCTTACCGTACAACTGCCGTTCAAGATAGGATACACGTTGCTCCAGACTGTTGATTTTTGCTTCCTTTTGGGCGATTATGGCATCCTTGTCAGACAATAAAGCCTCATACACCTCTTTGTCCGCAGCTTTAAGGGGCTGCGTGGACACCATCTCCTTCAACCGGCTGTTTTCTCTATACAGACAGTCGCATTTGTGCATGAGATCCTTTATCAGTAATTCCTTATCGGTTGGCATAATCGTTTAATTATGATGCCAAGATACTAAAAAACAGCCGGAATACGACATTGTATATGTTATAATTTGTTACAACTACAACCCATGGAAACCACTTCTTTTATAACGCCTGACCTTGCTGCCGTCCATTCCCTGGACCATCATCACAAGGTCATTCCAGAAGGTTTCAATCGCTTTAACCCGACCTTCCTCCGTATTTATGACCGGCAGATGGAAGTGCCCCTGTTCCAGTTTCATGTGGTATATCACCAGACCACCATATTCCATATGGAGGATTTTCATACAGGTACAGTTCGCATTGATAAAAATGAAAGCGTCACCGTCCCGTACATTCTTTCCCATCTGGTTGGTCACGATGCCGCTAAGCGTATAAAAGCTCTTACGCATGTCTGTCGGATACGGGTAAAGATAATATCTGTTGGATTCATTCAAAGAAAACATAGGCTAACGGTTTGAATTCAAAAATATCAGGGTTTGCAATACCTCCGGTGACAAAGGGCTGTTCAAGCGGACTGTAACGCCATTGGGATAGGAGATCTCACATAGCGGCTGGGGAATTGGCGACGGGCTGACCGGAGGTGCAGACAGCAGGGATTTCTCCTTATGGGGAAGACTGACCTGCCCCTTACTGTTTACCTTGACCGGGATAAAGCCGCCTTTGCGCAACAGCTTGGAACGCCACTCGTAGAAACGTTTGGGACGAATACATTCATTCGAACAAAAATCTATAACTGAAAGTCCGCTCGACTTGAAACGGGCATAAATAGATTCAAAATCTTCCATGGTCCATTGATGTGACATAATGATTGAGCTTTTTTACTTTGGCTACAAAAGTAACATCACATTTTTAGAATGAAAGGGGGAGTTTATCGAATACTTACGCTGAAGGAGCATTTCCCCAATATGCGGCAAGTAGAAAAGGCTTCACCGGAAAGGAAGGTGGAAAAGGAAATGCCGAAAAAGAGTAAAGGCAGAAAGATGTAGGATAACAAAAAACTGGTAAAAAGAGGTGAAGGCCCGTTGCTGCGTGGATGCAGGGACGGGCCTTTGTCTTATCAGGCCAATGCACGCCAACGGGTGACTTTGATTTCAGTGGTTTGGAAGGGACGGAAGATGTGCTTTACTTTGCCGCATATTCAGAAACTTAAAAATGATTTTAGTATGGAACTGACGATTATTGAAACAAGCACGTATCAGGAGTTGAGAAGGCTGGTCAGTACGCTGGCCGTGCAAATGGGGGACTTTCAGAAAAGGATTGCTCCGCCCGCACCGGACAAATGAATGGATGCGCAGGACGTGTGCCTTGCTTTGGGCATATCGAAAAGATGCCTGCAAAACTATCGGGACAACGGAATTATCCCTTACTCGAATGTCGGAGGGAAATTCTTTTACCGGGAAACGGATATTCAGGAGATTCTGGAAAACGGTTCAATCAGAAGAAAATAAGGATATGGCAGAGATTATCACAAGGGATTCGGAAGAGTTCAAGGAACTGACCGGATGGATTAAGAGAACGGGAAAAGCGGTGGAGGATGCGACGGCACGGATACGACCGACGATTGCCGACGAACATTACCTGACCGGGGATGACGTATGTGCCATGCTGCACATTTCACGGCGCACGCTGCAAACATTAAGGGATGAGAAGGCGGTGCCCTATACCACCATCGGTGGGAAACTGCTCTATCCGGAAAGCGGACTGTATGAGGTGCTGAAAAAGAATTATAGGGATTTCAGGCGGTTCAGGAAATAAATAAAGAAAGAGAAGAAAAGGAAACGTCCTCCGGCTATGACTTGGGGGACGTTTCTTTTTATTGTCATACTATATGGCAAGTTTGTAAACATGGCCTATCTTCTCACATATCTTGTCTGTATCTTCGCCCACTTTCGGATTGATGAGTTCGGCATATATCTGTGTAGAGAGGATGGACTTATGCCCTAACACTTTTTGCAAAGTTTCCAGTGGCATCCCTTTGAGGATGGCCAGAACAGCGAATGTGTGGCGTCCGATATGCGGGGTGACTTCGGTATGGCAATCGCACTTTTTGCCGATAATTCTGAGGCTGAGAAACATCGTATTGTATTCGCCTACCGGGAAAACACAATCGGGGGAGTCTTTCTTCTCGTCCGCATCTCTGTACTTTTCAATTAGTTCGATGGCTATGGGCAATAACTTCACGACATAGGCTACTCCGGTTTTTATACGGTTGCCCATCAGCCATGTGCCTCCGTCGGAATCGGTATGGATATTGTCATAAGTAATGGCTCTGAGGTCTGCGTAGGCAAGTCCGGTGAAGCACATGAAGAGAAACATATCGCGCATGGCACGCTGGCGCTTGTATTTTAGTTCCACATGAATGAGTCTCTGCAACTCTTCTTCAGTAAGAAAAGACCTTTTCTTGTATTCCGGCTTACACTCGAAAGATGTGAAAGGATGGACTCTCAGCCAGCCCTTTTCCTGCGCGATGTACATCAGCCATTTTAGGGTATTGACACGGCCGAAAGCCGTAGCGTTTGCCAAGCCGCATGTGCCGATCATCCATGTGTAATAATCTTCGATAAACGATTTTTCAAGTTCGTCTATGACAATATCTTCTATATTCTTCATGCTCTTCATGAACAACAACAAACTTTTGTAATCGGCAACCAGTCCGCGATAGGTACTTTCCGCCTTTCCTTTACCTATCTTTTCCTTGTAGGATTCAAGCTGTTCTCTGAACAGTCCCATCAGGGTGTGATAATCATCCCCGAAACCGACATAGCGGTTATAGACTTTCTTAGCGGTAACAAAGCTATCATGGTCGCAAATGTACTGATAGTGTTTGGTAATCTGGGCCTTGATATTATCAAGCTCCTGATTGAGAGTACGGGCTTCTTCGGATTTACCTTTTGCCCGGTTGGCTTTGACGTCCCACAAAGGAAGGGATACTTCTTTTTTACAGCTGAAACCTGTCTGGGTTCCATTGATGGTGATACGGCCCATAATCGGTGCCTTACCGTTTTTCACTGACTGGTTTTTGGTGTAGAATAACACCTTGAATGTACTTCTCATAACTCAACTTTTTTTAGTTACAAATTTAATTGTTGTTGAGTTATTTGATATTATGCAAAAGTAGGCAACAGACTGAAGATTAAACCATTAAACCGTATCTTGGTGCTATTTGGGGTGAGTTACGATTTGGTAACGTAACTCACCTCCAAATGTGCTTTCCTTTGCTTCTTTTTCCGACCTCGCTAAAAAATATGTTTTATAACTATTTGATTTTTAGCGTGGTTGCGTTATCTTTGCGCATCTTTTGAAAATACTTTGTTTCACACCGAGAAACTGACGGTTTCATCCCTTGAAACTAATAGTTCCTCCGCAGGAAACTTTTTCTTCCTTTATAGTACTAAGCAAGGTTTTAAAAATAACTTGGTACATAAATGATAATTTAGCGGCGAGGGAATGGGTACGCGGACTACGCGGATAAGGCGGACGAACGCGGACTTTAATCTTTTAGACGCGGATGACACGGATGACGCGGATTTTTAAAGCTGCGCTATACATACCGGCATATCACACCGAAGGAAAAAAGAATCCGCGTCATCCGTGTCATCCGTGTCTGAAAGATTACTTGCACGCCGAAGGAGAACCTTGCTCCAGCGCTACGCTGGTAAATTATCATTTATAAGCCGACTCGCTGCACTTGCTTATGTACCAAGTTATTTTTTAAGCATTACTAAAAGAGTACGGTGCAGGATGATTTCACAAAAAATAAATATTAAGGCTAAAGCTGAATTCAACTTTTAAGTGCGACACGTCTTTTAGAGTATTTGCAAACCTCTTTCCTCTTCAAACTAAATACCGGCAGGAAGAAGAAAATGCCGATAATAGACATCACCAATCCGCCAATAGTACCCGCAGCCAACGGAAACCAGAAAGCTTCCTTATCCGTCCCCACCATAAACGGGATAAAACCCAGAATGGTGGAAACTACCGTAAGAAAAATAGGCAGTATCTTTGCATTCCACGCCTTTGTATATGCCCGGAGCATAGAAAGCCGGGGAAAGCGGCTACAGATGCTGTTATACTCATTCAGAATATAGATGCTGGCATTTACCGTAATACCACAAAGCAGCACAAACGAAGCAAAGCCTCCCTGGTCGAAATTCAAGCGGAACCAATAGAATGTAAGGAACACTCCTATATAAGATACCGGAATAACAAAGATAATAGCCAAAGGCTGTTTCAGAGAATTAAACAGAATACTCGTTGTAAAGAAGATAATGGCAATCACAACCAGCAACAACAGGTATTGCTTGTTATCTTTCTTACCCCATGACCACGATTGGCTATCCGATTCAGCAGTATACCCCATCGGAAGCAATTTATTAAACTCTTCCAAATCCCGCTTCTGTATTTTATTGCCTTGCTCGTACGAGCCGATATACTCATATTGCAGACAAAGACGATATTGCTGATTCTCTTTGGCTATCTGTTGCGGCATCTGCCCCTTCTCTACCGTAGCCAATTCGGAAAGTTTATAATGCTTTCCGCCATCCACACCGTAAGGAAAAAACTGCATGGCCCATACATCATAGTCGTGAGACTGTCGGGAAGAAAGTCGAATACTTTCCGTACCGCTTTCCGTCACCACCGAACCCACCTGCATATTCTTACCGAATATCGGCTGGATAGCGGAAAACAAATGCTGGGCATTAATCCCCTCCTGAGCCATACGCTCCTTATTCAGATTGAAGTAAAACTCTTGATAATCGTCTTTCCACCAGGAAAATTCCGACTTGATAAACACTTCCTTGATGCGACGGTGCGAAAGCAATACCTCCTTCAGCTTTTCGGCCCATGCATAGAGCTCGTCATAATTGTAGCCATACATCTTGATGCGATAAGAACCTGCGCTCTCACGAACATCATTACTGAAGCCTTGATCTTGCAAGCCATATACATCCCAGCTACCACCTCCTAACTCAGATACTTTACCAATCAGATTCGCCTTTAACGTATAAGGGAAACCACTATGCTGATACTCTTTCTTGAAATAAATCTGAAGATTGGCCCTGCGTGCATTATAGACAGAAGCATGAAACTGCTTAATCTCCTTGAAGCCGCTAAGATAAGTTTCCACACGTTTCACCAGCGTATTCATCTGTTCCAGCGTACTTCCATTCGGTAAGTTCGCATTCGCATAGAGCACCACTTCTTCATTGCGACTAAAATAACTGCCTTCGTACACTTTCTGCACAAACAAACGAAGACTACCACCTAAAGCCTTATCCACCACAGGTTTCACTTTCTCTTTATAAGTAGAGGAGCCCAACGTCTTTTTATACCGTTCTATCCATTTGCCTTCACCCTCCAACTTCTCAGGAAGAAGGAAAACGGGCAACCCGAAACCAAGCAGGAGCAAAATGCACACCGCCACCCTCCAGCGCAGAAGAAAGCGGATGAGCAACTGATAGAAATGCGTGAAGTAAACAGTCAGCCTGCGAATACGTATATGACTCCGCACCCAGCGTTTCACGCTCTGCCTCTTGACAAGCTTTATTCTATCAATCATGGCCGGAACAAAAAAGAGAGCCACGAAAAGAGATACCGCCAGATTAATAATCACCACAGCTGCGAAGTCTTGCAGGTTCAGCCGGATTTTCTCATCCAGAAAGAAGATAATAACCAAAGCCCCCATTGTGGTCAAGGTAGCCGCCAGTACGGACATAAAAGCTTTCAGATTACGCCTGTGCAAAATGTGGTCCGTCATCACAATGGTACTGTCTATCACAAGATTCAAGGACACAGTAATCCCTGCCAATGAATACAGTTGCATCTCCAGCCCGAAAAGATAATAGAAAATAACCGCCACGGAAATGTTGATAGCCAAGCTGGTAACGATCAGCAACAGATACTTCAGATTCAACGTAATAATCCAGACGAATACCAGCAGGATCAGTACTGTCAGCCCCGTACGGAAATAAATTTTATTCAGTTCCTCGCGAATATACTCCGTGGCATCATAGCTGGTATGCACCTCGTAGCCGGGCGGCAAAGTCAGACGTATTGCTTCCATTTCCTGCATCACTTCATTGCTCAGTTGCAATTGGTTAGCAGTCTCTACGGCCGTGACAGACATATAAATGGAATTCAGACCATTGATACGGTAATAGCTTTGGGGCGCTTCTTCCATACGCGCTACAGTCACCAACTCGTCCAAGCGGATAATCTTACCGTCCGAAGCAGTCACCGTGATGTCCGAAGGAATAAATTGCCCGCTGACTCCATCCGGTATCAAGACCAGACGTATCCACTGCTTACCACCGGCCGTATCCATGTTGTGCGTTCCCAGAAACTCTTTATTATAATGTAACTGGATGGCCCGTTGAATATCAGAAATGCTGATTCCCAGCGTCCGCAATTGTTCACTGTCGTATTCCAACCGCCATTCCATCGGGGTAGCACCACTTAAATCTATCTTATAAATGCCTTGCAACTTAGCCAGACGCGGCTTGATATGTTCTTCTGCATACTGCTGTATCAGTATAGGCGTGGACGGTGCATTCAGTGTGAATGATAAGAACGGACGGGCTGTATTCGCATCGGGCACCTTCATGTCAATATACGGATAACTGACTCCGGAAGGCAGTTGCGACCATGTCTGCCGGATAATAGTAGAAGCCTCAAAACGTACCGCATCCACATCAGCGTGTTTATCCAGATCTACCGTAATGGAACCGTAGCCATTGCTTGAAGTAGAGTACATTCCCTTTACCCCTTTGATGCGGGCCAGCATGGACTCCAGTTTGCTTGTCGCCTCCATCTCTACCACCCGCGACGAAGTGCCCGGCATGCTAAAGCGCACCGTAAAGCCCGGCAATGTGCGCGACGGATTCAGCTTGACCGGAAGCATCGGAACCAAGGCCAAACCCACCAGTGCCAGACAGACAAAGGTGACGATGAGGGTAAAAGGGGAAAGGCTTTTCATTTTAGTTGAAAGTTGAGAATTGAGAGTTGAGAGTTATTAGTGACTATAATCGAATTTGTCAGAAAGAGAGAAGCCGCTGGCAAAATCGTGCAGGGTCAGCTTGCGGATTTTATAATAGTTCAGCCAATAGTTTTTCAGGGCTGAGATATAGTTGCGCTGGGCTTCTTGCTGACGGTTCAATGACAAGGTAAGGCTACTGATATCCGCCTTACCGATGATGAAGCGTTGGCGGGTTTCATTGTATGCCAGGATGGAAAGGTCGAGGGCTTCTTCGGCACTTGTCACCAAGTCTTGCTGGACATTGAAATCACTTACGGTCATAATGACTTCTTCTTCAATGCTGATTTCGTTCTGACGGGAAGAGGTTTTTACTACATTCAGATTGTTACGGGCCATATTATATTTCCCTTTACGCACTCCCCAGTCCACTAAAGGAATGGAGACGCTGACAGATACCATTTCCTGCTGCATAGGGCGGTTGTAGGCTTCGCCAAATTTCTCCGCCACCTGGTTGAAACCGACACTGGCGTTGATACTGGCGTTGAAGCGGGATTCTTTCTTGGTTTTGTCTACATTCCGTTCTGCTTCCAATATGTCCTGGCGTAATCCAAGGAAGTTCGGGTTGTTGGAACGGGCGGCATCCAAGGCAGCATCTACAGGGATGTTTAGTTCTCCGGGACGGCTAGGGAGAAGAAGCCGTATCTCTGTATTCTTTTCCAGATTGAGGAAAGAAGCCAGCGAGAACATGGCACGTTTCAATGAACTTTCAGCATTCTGCAAAGTGTTACGGGCATTCACCACGTCCAGCTTCAGCGTCAGAAGATCGGCACGACTGATAGAGGCTATCTTCAGACGTTGCATACCAATACGATAAAGCGTATCGGAAGAAACGACATTCTCCTTTGCCAAGTCATACTCAGCCTGTGCCATGGCAAGTGCAAAGAAATAGGTAGTGGCCTGCTCGGATACCTGCTCAGCATTGTAGATATATTCTTTCTTTACTTTCTCGTATTTCAGCGGTTCAATCTTTCGTTCCCAGCGGAAAGGATTATAACCTACCAGACTTTGCGAATAACCTAAACGAACGGGAACACTGGTATACTGCGTGTAGGGATTGGAACCGAAACTACGCATATAGCCCAACTCAGTATCCAGATAAAAAGTACCACCCGTCAGGTCAAAGTTTTGCCTGACTGCCAGGTTGCCATAGGCATAGAAAGACTGTTGGCTACGGTAAATATCCAAATCCTGTTCGGAGTCATAACGCTTCGTAATGTCACGGTTATACTGTGCAGGAGTCATATTCAGCGTCAGGCTCGGCAAGCGATTTGCCTTATAGGTACGATATTCCCAATAGCCTGAAAGATACATATTTTTAGTACGGAAAGCTTCCAGCGAACTGTCGTTCGCCATCTTAATCGTCTGCTGCAAGTCCAGCGTTACCTGCTGTTGCTGCGCGACGGACGGAAGCGCCTGAGAAAGTCCTAAAAGAATAATTAAACCAAATTTCTTCATTATATCAAGCTTTTTTATCCCGGTAAATAAACCAATATATCAACGGAATGATGAACAGACTGACCAATGTGCCGATGAACATCGCCCCAATCATGGCAATGGAAAGCGGCTTCTGCAATTCCGATCCCATATCGAAAGAGAACAATAACGGTACCATGGCAAAAATGGTAGTGAGCGAAGTCATGATGATGGGACGCAACCTGCGCCGTCCCGCCTCATGGATAGCTTCCAGAAGCGGCATCCCCGTCTTACGTAATTCATTAATCGCATCCAGTTTCAGGATGGAGTCATTGATGATAATACCACACGTAACGATCAGACCGATGGCAGACATCAGATTCAGCGTATGTCCGCATATCCACAACAGTACCAGGGCAAATGCTACGTCTATCGGTATCTCCAACAACACTACAAGAGGTTGCACAAAACTCTCGAACTGTGCCGCCAGAATGAAGTACATCAACAGAATAGAAATAAACAGAATAACCACCAGTTCATCCAGCATCTTCCGGTTAGAGAAGAAACTTCCTGAAAAAGCGGTATCCCAATCACCGGTAGCATCCACCACTTCCTTCACTTGCTCCATAAGCGGTTCCGCCTCTTTTACTTCATAAAAACGGAACGGAACATATTCTCCGTTACGTCCTGCGGTAATCGCTTTCAGATCTTCCGCCGGCGCCACTGATACCAGCTCACGCAAAGGCAGATATTCAACACCATATTGATCCGCCCGTGTCGGAACGAGTGTTTCCTGTAAGATACTGTTTACCGTTTGTTCCTCTCCCACAATGCTGATAGGCAGATATTGCTGGTAAGAATGAAGAGTAGCTATGCTGTTTTCTTTGAAAGCTGTTTTCAATATGCGATACAACTCGTCATACGAAACATTATAAAGTAGCAATTTTTCTTTATTGATACGAATATTCAGCTGATTTTCAAAGGCAATACCCGTGGGAGCATATCCTGTACGGGTAGCAAACTCAGCTTCCAGATTACGTAATTCATCCGCTGTCGGCACTTTTTCCTTGTTGCGGGAATAGAGTTCAGCCACAACATCGGCTTCTCCCGTCACAAACAGTTTCTCAAATACCGTCTCGGGTGGCGAAAAAGAAATCACGGCCAACGGATATTCCGCTTTGAGGGTACGGTAAACCTTTTCCTGCAAAGGGACTATCTCAGAAGGATTCTTTGTCTTGAAATAAAGTTCTGCTTCCGAAGAAGAAAGAGCCTGCTCCCGGTTCAGGAGATAGTCTTGTTGCCCAACGGCGGCAGTCTGTTCGATGGTTTCTTCCTTAAACTGTTCAAACAAAGCATCTACCCTGCGACGATTTTCGTCCACATGGATATTCTCATTCCATTCCACACGAGCTATCAGCTCATTCTGATCTATTTCCGGCATACGCTCTTTTCCTATGAAATAGAACATGAATACACACAATGGCACGGAAACTATACAGAACAATACGCTTGCCGTTTTATGAGCAAATATAAAATCAATCCCGGCATCATAGAAACGATCGAGTGTATGATCCTTTATAGGATTATTGATTCGGATACGCGAGAACCATGATTTGCGCAGTCCCGTCCGGTAAACCAGCATATAGAGCACCGGCAGCAACATGATGCCCGTAAAGTAAGAAACCATCAATCCAACGGTTACCGAGAAAGCCTGATCGTAGAAAATGGCTCCGGCAATACCACTCATAAAAATCAGTGGTACAAACACCGCAATGGTAGTCAATGAGGAACTGAGCATCGGAGTAACCACCTCACTGGTACCCGTAATACAGGCACGTTTCAGCGAGTATCCTCTTTCCCGATATTGAGAAATATTTTCAGTTACGATGATGGAACTGTCAATCATCATACCCAGTGCAAGAATCAATCCGGACAGGGATATGATGTTCAGTGACATCTTGAACAAATAGAAAAAGAGAAAACAGATCACAATGGAAACGACCATACTCAGTCCGATGATGAAAGGAGATTTGACATCCCCCAGAAAGAGTACGGCTACGATACAGATAAATAGAAAGCCCAACGAAAGGTTTTGTTGCAAGTTGGAGATAGTATAATCCAAAAGCTCTGTCTGGTTTCGGCTAACGCTGAATTCAATGTCAGGATATACACTCTGAAAATAATTCATGGTGCCGCCAATGGCCTGCTTCATGTCATCCATATTCTCGTCCGCCTGCTTGATAATGGCCAATGTCACTGCCCGTTTACCATTGCTCATGGATACGCCTTTTTCCCTGACGGGAACAATACCTATCCGGCAGAACTCTTCCAGACGGATGATGCGTCCGTTTTTGTTAATAAGAATATTCTTCACATCCTCTTCCGTACGCAACAGAGTGGAAAACTTGATATTGTATTCATAATATCCATCACGTACGGTCATACTTCCCGGTTCCACATTATTTTGGGCAAGAGCAGATTCTACATCCTGTATGGAAAGTCCCAGTACGGCAAGCTTATTTTCATCGGGAACAATCTGCAACTGGCGCTCCACCAATCCTGTGATATCCACCATGGCTACCTCTGTCAGCTGCTCGATACGCCGTTTGATAACGCTTTCGGCAAATTCACACAGATCGAGGAAAGCACGTTCGTCCGTTTGTCCGTAAGCGCTGTCATTCTTCAGGGTGAGGCTGAGATAGAATACCGGAATATCGGTAGCACTTGCTTTTACTACTTTAGGACGGTCTGTATCCTTAGGCAGGTAGTTCATGGCGGCGTCAATCTTCTCATTCACTTCGATAAAAGCAAGATCCGTATTGGTGCCGAAGTCGAAATTCAGCCGGATAAGACCTGCCCCATCATGCGCCTCGCTATCCATATCTTTCAGACGAGCCACCTGGATAAGTTGTTGGCGCAATGGTTTCACCACCGTATTCTCCAACTCACGCGCAGAAGTATTCTGTGCTGAGATTTGTACTGTAATCTCCGGGATGGCAATATCCGGCAGCAGAGATACCGGCAACGTGAAATACGTTACCATACCGACAATAAAACATGCGGTAAACGCCATCAATACGGCAATGGGCCGCTGTACCAGAAACTTAACCATCCCCTCCTTTAATTTTTAATTATTAATTCTTAATTATCACCGGTGCCTCATGAGCCAGGTTCACATTGCCTGTCACAATCACCACATCTCCTTCTTGCACTTCATCTTCCACAATCGTGTATTCATCGGAATTTTCCAGTACGGTCTGCACATAGTTCCATTTCGCTTTATTATCTTTCAGTGTAAAAATCACCTGCTTACCGGAACGCAACACCACTGAACTCTTCGGAACAACCAACTGTTCACCTAGCGAACGATGTACATTAACCCGTATGTTCATGCCATTAAAGAGCTTGCCCTGTCCGTTGACAACGGCCTTCACTTTCACCATGCCTTTATCGTCCACCAGCGGATTGATTTCGGAGATACGTCCTTCGTATTTGGCAGAAGGATCTGCATAAGGGGTAACAACCACTTTATCGCCACCTTTAATAAGGGGGAGTTCACTCTCCAATACAGTAAAGTCAGCTTCCATGCCCTGTGAACCGATAATTGTACAGAAAGCATCTGAACTGCTGGAAGCATTATAGGGTTTGGAAAAGAGATTAGCCACCACCCCGTCAAAAGGAGCAATCAGAGTGGCATGTTCTTCTTCATATTTAGCCAGTTCATATTGAGAAAGGGTCTGATCATAGCCGCTTTTCACCCGTGCCAGTTGCATGATATCATCGGGTACATTGGCAGTATCATCCGCTGCATACCCCTGCCCTATCAATACATCTTGCAATTCCAACTTAGCTTTCTCCAAAGCATCTTTGGACTGTGCGGTCTTATTTTTTAAACGAAATTTATCCAGCTCTGCCAGTTTTTGTCCTTTGTGTACCCGGTCACCGTTCTTCACATAAATCTGCGCCACGATACCCGAACTTTCAAAACGCAAATCTGCCATTCCTCCGGCCACTATCTTGCCATTACTTACCAACTCGTGATTGAATATCTGCCGCTTCAAAGGCAACACGGTCACTTCATTCTTCTCATCCGGCAATACGGTAGCTACTCCTTCATCGGCGGCTTCTTCTTTTTTCGCACCGGAACATGCTGCCAACGCAAATAGTGCCAGACAGATCAAAAACCGGTAGTTCTGTGTCTTTATCATTCTATATTAGTTTTTCCGTTTACACTTAGTGTATGCAAAAATAGTCGTTTTCCCTTTACGAACCGCCATATATATATGGACAAAACGAGACTGGATACAAACTGTTATTTTTCTAATTATCAAACAAGTATATTCTTGTCCATTCCCAAACAGGTGGACAAGAACATACCTCCTTCCTTATTTAGGGACTGTAATAATCACTACCGGATTAGAATCATCCGTCAATTCTTTCAGTGCCGAAAGTTTTTCATTTTCTGCCGCTTCAGGATTTTCTTCCAACCAGGTCATCACTTCTCCGGCATCAATAATCATTCCATATTCTCCCTGTGCACTGCATGCCTTGGGATGGAAAGCCATAAAGCCGGTCAGGTCATCTTTTATACCTTCCTTTTCGGCATACATCCGGGTAGTATTTGCCTTCCGGTCGTAGATTCCGTTAAACGTTTCCGGTTCATCTGTATACAGTCCCCGGATACACTGAAAGAAAACAGTATGATCCGTCTCAAAAATACATCCCACCAACAAGCGTTTTTCGTTATCTTTGGATTCAGTACGTGCCTCGGCGCCCCAATGCCATTTACCGGTGGAGAATGCGATATAAGGTGTCAGCTCATTCCCTTCCACTGTATAAATGGTATCATTGAAATTCTCTTTGTAACGTATCTTATTATCACTCTTCCACAGGAAAGGAATACCCGCTACACTTGCCGAGGCATCTCCACTTTTAAATGTAGTCAGAATAATACCTGCATTTCCCTGCTTTTTGACGCTGATACTGTTTATGTCATCTACTCCTCTATTAGGCAAAACCGGAAGTAGACTGGGCACCGTATCTAGCTGTTCTCCCGTTTCATTAAATAACAGCAAAGCGCGCCCGTTATCACCTACAATATTACCGTAACGACCTATTATCACGGAATCCGTAAAACTGAAATCACTCGGTGAATCCGGAGGGGTAGGTATCGTTACACCACCACGGTAATTACCTTGCAAATCATATTTCTGTAACTTACCGGGTCTGCGCATAAAATAAAGCAGACCGTTTACATCATTATAAGTAGGCGCCGCAGTTGAATAAGCTTCCGGATCATCGCCCAAATGTCCCACTTTGCTTAAAAACTTACCGCTCTCTTTATCAAAGATAAAACAAGTTTGACGTGAAAAGACAACAATCTCTTTATCCAGTAACAGAATATTCGGACTTCCACCTACCAGACACGAATCGGTTGTTTCTAATGGAACATAGCGTACATCGCTTCCTAATTCCGAAAGTTTCAATTCGGCAGGCTTTTCCATAGCTCCCGCCACATCAATAGAACATAGTTCATCGTCAGCCGACGATTGCGGAGTACCGGTACAAGCCGACACCAGGCAAACCAGACCTACTGCATACAACCATTCTTTTTTCATAACTTCTTGTGTGTTTTTAGATTTAATATTCATAACATCTCCGCAAATAAACTAATATTTTTAGTTTTAGAACTATATTTTATCGTTAAAGAAGTAAAAAGGGGTATTTAAAGACATATTTCTAAATAGACTTTCCTTTATATTATAGTCTCAAAAATTCCATTATAAATCAGAAGATGACTTAGCACTGACAACCACACAATACTACAATAAAATTTAGCACACACATTTATCTTCATCTTACAACATCTCACGTATACTTCACATTTTTAAAAACATTCTTTTCCATTCGATATTTTTTGTTTCTTTTCTTCTTGTAAACCAAACAAAAGCTACTTTTCCTACAATAAAGGATCTTGGTAAAACACCCCAATATCTAGAATCCACAGAAACCGGTAGATTATCTCCAGCAACGAAATAATAATCTTCCATAAAACAATAAGCATTGATTAAACTATCACCCAAATAAACCTTATTCAGCTTCAAATGCATTTTTTTCTTTTGTTCCCATTCAATTAATGCTTTATACACTATCCACGAAGCAGAATCAATTACCACAGTCATATTTTTGGCAGGAACCCATAAAGGACCGAACTCTCTTACACTCCAAAACTTATTTTCTGCCTGAAAAACAGATATTTGATTATTATTATACATCACCGTATCAATGCCCTTAGACACCAATTTTTGCTGTTTCATATTCCCTAAAAGACCCTTATAACCATGTACACGAAAGAAGCCACCCTTTATTTCAAACGTATCATTTGGTAAAGCGATACAACGTTTCACAAGATATTGGTCTGAACAAAACACAATACTATCAAACGGCTCCTTTAGAAAAGGCATATTAAATACTATAACATCATTGTGCACAATGTCTCCAGTAGTAAAGTTGGTCACCAATACTCTATCTCCAGGAAACAATGTCGGCTCCATTGAGGTCGTAGGAATCCTAAAAAAAGAGTAATTGTTAAAAAACAGTTCACCTAATACAATTACAAATATAATTATATATAACAAACGAATCCAAACACTATATCGCCATTTTACATTTGGTTTCATTAAAATATTTTTTTAATATCCAATGCATATATTGTTGCGTCAAAATTGGTGCTTCTTTTAGTGGTATATACATACTATTTATTCTACTAGTATATTCTGTTAATACAAAGAAATAAGGTAATCCCAAATCTGCAAATTCCAAATTAACTTCTTGAGTTAAATTATAAATGGGAAATTTTATTCGATTAGCTTTCTTAAATCTCTTCAAATACAAAATATTATCATACGTAGTAAAAAGCAAGATGTTATCTACTCCAATCGAATCGACATATAAATTCAGTATGTCAATTTGCTCTTCAATACATGTATTGCAATTTAACTCCGAATACCGCAAAACCAATTTATTTCCTCGTATCAAATCAGTCAAAAAGCACTTCTCTCCAGTTATACTTATTACCTTGCAACTGTCAGAATAATATTTTCCATTATATTCAATTTCATAATTCCTATTCTGATTAAAAGTTTCTAACCCGATTAATTTATATGAATTTTCTTTCAACTCATTTAATAAGTCATTTATAAAATTGTCCCGTTTATGAATCTCGTAATAGAAATAGATTCCACAACCAATTATGATTAGAGCATACAAGAATATGCTTAACTGTTTTTTCCTCATAAATTCACTCTTATTTATTTTTCAAGGTAAAAATCCCAATGATAGGATTATCTTCTTCACTTGTTTGCTCATATATTTTCTGTAAGTCTTTCTTATCCTCACTGCGAATAAAAGTACGATTAGAATAACGTTCTTTCCACGACGAAAGAAAAGCACCACCAGAGTCTGCTACAATAAGCTTACCATCATCAGAGAAAGAGTATTCCCACATGTACAAATCGCCCCATTTACCTAATTTAAGCACATTAGCAACCGTATGCTCATCGGTTCGTTTGTCATACAGTATACTACGCATTATGTAGTCACCATATTGCGCTATAAAATATCCATCTAAATTCAATATAGAGCTAAGCCCTTTAATATAACGTTTCTCCATAGCAGTCATCATGATTGTTGTCCCATCTTTCTGACGTAAATCCTCGGGTAGCTCTCGCTTTGAAAAATGAACTGCATATTTTGCTGAAGTACCATCTTTAGTTGATTGATAAATAGTATCATTATTGGAACAGATAATCAACAAGCTATCTTTGTATTGACTGATATTAGAAAAAAGCCCCCAATGAGAGTGCTGTTTCGCCAAGTTTTCTGAAAAAGGGAGATAGCAATCCATCTCATTAGTCGCCATACCAAGCTTCAATAAATTATAACACCCGTATGAATAAGAAGAATTATTATTAGCTACTAAGTACAAGTTGTCTCCTTGCAAATAGAAATCATCATAAGAAAGATTCTCATCAATATCCATAAGCCTACCAACAGAACTTTTTAAGTCATAAACATAAAGTTTCCATGGTGAAGCATCATCCTTTATATAGAGATAGTTACCAACAACTTGGAATTTTCCTAAACGAACATATTCTCCAGGGCCTTGACCTTTAACTCCTATTTTCTTTAAAAAAGATCCACTGTCATTAAAGATATACACAGATTGAGATAATTCATCTGCAATATAAATTTTACCATCAACATAGCTTATTTGTTTCATCTCTGAAATCAGACAACTATCCGTCGTTTCCAATTTAATGAATTTCGCCTCATCGTTAAGAAAAAGTGAAAAGTCTAATTCATCAATGACATCATCTACATCAACATAAACATCTGTTACTTCACTATTAGCCCTTTCTTTTACTAAATTTGAAGTGCAACTATATATTAAAACCAAGAAGCACATAAAAAAAATAGATTTTACCATAACTTTTAAATTTAAATTAATTCCGAGTTTTTATTCACTCGGAATCAATTCTGTTTTAACTTTATTTATCAAACTCTCTGATGACAATTATAGGGGTCACAACCATATGGCTTTTCCCCCTTAGGAGGATCCGCACAAAAGTTTTTTATTCCTTCAATTTTATATTTATTACCTCCTACATGAATTGCTCCTTCTGGAGCCCCAACTCCTCCAGAAATTTCCAGATAAATAGTACAACCATCTGGATTATTATTCTTCTGTGGAACATAATAATTAATATCTTCCGCTTTCGCCTCCTTCTCTATATCTGTAAGAGACAAAAATATCCTATGGTTTTCTTCACTTGATAAATGAAGATTTACCATAACAACTGCCATTACTAAAAAGGCTAACACTAATTTTATAATACTATTAGTTCTCATTTTTTATTTTTTTAAGTTACATATTTTCTTTCCAAACAAAGACTTACCATTATACTCTACAAAGGTGAGTATTCCGCATTATACGGCTCAATCATTAAATACTTTCACTTATAAGTACCTCCTTCTTTAATTATTAATCACTTTTTTGTTACAGATCTGTATTGTTTATTATTTTAGTCGTTGTATTTCTTCCCGCATTTCCTCTATAGCTTTAGAATACACTTTCGGCTCCTTGAATAGTACAATATCTTTCATTCTATTCAATTCTGTAGAATTATAATAATCAGGTTCAGCATATAATTTAGCCAATAAATAATAAGGGTAAATCCTATTGGGCAAGAAATGCGTAGAACGTATATACCAATATTCAGCTTCTTCGTATTTGTGCTGCAATTGATAACACCTCCCTATCACATTAAGTATCATAGGATCACAACTTAATAATTCTGCTTCCTTTAGACATTCTATTGCCTCTTCATACCGTTTATTCCGATATAAACAAAAACCATATTTAAACAGGAAGCTTGCATTATTACCTAATAGAGGATATAGTTTTTCATACTCAATTAATGCCTGTCTACCATCATTTACCCAATAAATTTCACTCCTTCTCCAATGATTATAAGCTTCACTTTCATAGGGTTTATAATTCAAAAAGACTAAACTAGAAAATAGAAAAACATAAAGCCATAAAAATGCTTTATCATGTTTCGCTATAGCCGCCAGCAGTAACAACAAAAAAGAAGAAAAAAGCACCGGTAAATGAAGAGGGTATGAAGAAAAAGAAAAAATCATAAAAGAAATAATTCCACCACAAATACCATACCTTTTATTCTTTATGCCTATGTAAACACCATAAACACAAAAACCTATATAAAGAAACAGAACAGGAAGTCCATATTCTATTGCCATTTGGAAATATTCATTAAAAGCATATTTTACTACTCCAGCAACAAATTCTTCCTCTTCCGATAACAGTTCACTTGAAAAATAGTCTTCTTGAGTAATTTTATATGTATGAGCGAAACTATTTGCCCCATAACCTAACAATGGTTTCTGCGCTATAGCCCGGCACTCAATTTTCCACATAAAAAGTCTTCCTAATGCCGAATCTTTCTTCAAAAAGAAAAGATATCCTCCTATACACAATAGTAAAATAAGAGCAACTAAGATTAGACAAAACACCTTATTTGGTCCCTTAAGCCATACATTTTTTAAAGATGAATAAAAACTATAATGCATTTCCAATACAAAAAGAGAGGAAAATATAGTAGAAATCCACGCTGAACGACTCATTCCACAAGGTAGTACTACAACAATAAGCAACAAAACAAAAATCAAGAAACAATAAGAATATAACTTTAAAAAGCTCTTATTCTTCTCTTTTCTCAATACCAATAGTTCATTCAAACATAAAGGGCCTCCTAATGCCAGATAACCGCTATAGGGGGCGGGATTAAAGAATGTACCTGTTACTTTAAAAACAGAGTGGAATGATGGCAAATAGCCATATAATTGCAAAAGTCCCCAAATAGCCTCAATACTAATAGAAATTATAATTCCCCATATAATCACATTACCCAAAAAGTGGAAACAATCTTCCTTTCCCGAAAAATAAAAATAGAATATAAAAGCAATAAGAGATATCAAACTTGCAATAGCAACATAATTCCATTGCTCTATCAAATCTCCCCCAATTATCCCAGAAGGTAATATGTATTCTATACCTATTATCGGTAACAGACTTGTCAACAATACTATTTTCCCTACATTATTCATACTATCAAATCTCAAAATAATCAACAACAGTTCCTATTCCTTGGAAAAATATAAATCACACAATCAGTTTCATTCGTATCCCACAAATCTTTGTCTGTCATTCTCCACATAGAATACCTGCTCTTCCTTCCCGCGTGTCAAATTGCGCAGCCACAACAAGGCACCTTCAGGAATATTCCGATAGATTAATTCATTAGTAGTAGCAGTCTGTACTCCCAAAGAAATCCATCCCTTCACGCCAGACTAATAGAATAATTCATACACATTGCCCGGAGTGATAAAATTATCATCATTGCGAGGAACGAATAATATCTTTTTTATGACGCGAGCACGTTGCAGGTCAAATACGATGGAATCCTGCGGCCCTGATGAGTAATAGAATGTCAGCCAATCATCATCACACGCCTTGTCTATGTCGTGCGCGGGATTCTCATCCACCGGACCACCACCGTATATGGCTTTCGAAGGAAGATGTTCTTCACTGTCCACACTATCAAAAAATGCCAGTTCTGCAATTTCCGCCCTACAATCTGCTGTGGGATAGGCAGGAGGCGGTGGAGTGAAACGCACATAACGATAAGGGCGTGAAATCTTCGGATAATAATAATTGAGGTTAGTGCGAGGAGTATCGGTCAAGCAACAAAGCAACTCACTCGTACGGAAATACCGGTCATTACTCACTTCAATCTCAGCACCTGTCATGGTAGCCATATAACCATAAAGGTATTGTCTTAACGGGTATTTTCTCCTTATATGGGCAGTAACCGCCTTCGACATATCCGGTTCAAAATAGCGTACATTTCCGTCTACTACCATAAAAGGACATCCGGCAGGAGAACGCGTTCCGTTCTCAGAGGTCAAAGGTTGGAAAATAACGCCCGGTTCTATATTGTTCACCCGTGCTTTGCCGCGTCGCAATGGAACTGCATCCACTGTGACATATCCGGAAGGACTGAACATTCCCAGCAGAATACTATTTCCTTCTATATTGTCATCAACCTTTACCTTGAACTCATTCTCACCAAAGTATTCTGCCGTCACATCCTGATAAAAAGGCCCAAACAATGAAGCTGTCTTACTATCGTGCGCTTCAAAAGTATTCCTGTAAACTTTACCTTTCTTTCTGCCGTCCGTAGACCCACGTTTCACCACAAAGTCAGACGAATCCATATACCAGAACGGAATAAATCCTCCGCCCGAATCCTTCAGTACGTTCCACATATGGTCGTGTTGATTAGAAGGAGAATACCAATATTTATCTATATTTACCGGAAAGCCCAATGCCCGGAAAACGTATACAGCATGATCAGTTATTTCGCGACATGTACCTACCAGATATTCCGATAAGAAACGGGCACCTAAATGTGGCATGCGATATTCGGTAGTGAGGACAAATAAGTTAGTTCGCTTGAAGTGGCGTGCCAGTACATTCACAGCTTCCACCATATCATTACCGGTATACAGCGAATCAAGAAGAGGTTTATAACGGTCATAATACATTTTCCGCCAATTGTCCAATGGCTCATCTCCTATACGATAGGGCAATACCCATTCACAAAAGTCGTCAAATGAATAATTCTTTGCCCACGGACATTCTTCCCAGACCTTGAAGGATTGTTCGATATTTTCTATCAAATAATCAGCAGACATGTATTCAATATCCGGACGTTTCGGCAATGTTCTGTAATTAAAACCAATCCACTTACACTTCCATTCGCTATCAGGCAGATAACCTCCTATATTCAGTTCCACCGCGGCCTTCATCACCGCTTTCACACTATCCAGACGGTCATCTTCATAACCGCCATGCCCAGGCATATTTCTTATAAGAAAGCGGGCGGCTTCTAACTTCAAACTATCATTTTGGTAGTAGTTCAGCACTTTTTCCAGTTCTATCCTGTTTTTTCCGGCCTGTTCGAGTGCAAAATCCAAACGTTTATCTCCCGCACTTTCGCATGATACAAAAAATACAATTGACAGAGACCATATTATTGTCATCTGTACTCTATTCATAGTATTATAATTAAATTATTATAGTAGTTCTTCTCTTAATAATCTTTTTACTTGGAGACCTAATGCTACCATTAGACAGATGCAAATGTAGAGAGCTGAGGTTAATTAATAGCGGCATACAGACTTAATTGAGGATTAATAAACGGTTAATTCCATGTAAATACAGAATTCAAACTAATTTAACTGAAGTTTTACATGCAAAGTGATAAAGAATCCTCCTTCTTTCTTCATCCTCCGTGTCTCCGTGTTCAATCCTGTCATTTTAAAAAAGACTCTTACTCTTTCTTTTCAAAAGCATTGCTCTTTCTTTACTTTTACATAGCACTTTGGTTATATGCATATTCTTTATTTTGCTATGACCACAAATGTGAAGCACGTACTTTACAACTGTGAAGCAGTAGTACCACAATTGTGAAGCACGTGATCAACAATTATAGAAAGCGCTATAACACTGGTTATCAACAGAATAAACATAGGCAATTAATATAAGCAAACCATACTCTGAGCATCATCGCAAGGCGGGAATTCTCCCATCGAAATGGTACGAACGATTGTTATCCGCTACATTCGACGTATTTATGATGAAAAAAAGTCGAAAAGCGGGGGGACTGAAACAGTTTATTCATGTACAAAAAACATGTAATAAACAGATTTACAACAGCATACCCCATTTTGTATTAGTGTAGGCAACTCTACCTACACGCTAATTCTACTTGCTTCCACCACTGCTTATTGCCGATGAATAGGGCGATACAGAGCATAAGTGCAAGCGTGTAGGTAAAAGTGATCATAAACTTTCAGTAAAACCTGAGTTCAAGTTATAAATGCGACACTTCAGCCAGATCGCATTGCGCTTTTGA
>ERZ1673736.1549-NODE-1549-length-29629-cov-5.140596_pt1 | contig 29629 bp, 25 predicted proteins | sample MGYA00580212_ERZ1673736 | MGnify/ENA primary metagenome ERZ1673736 (study PRJEB41218, sample SAMN15661752) | gut metagenome | host: Homo sapiens | place: Canada: London | collected 2015-08-20/2019-03-30 | study: EMG produced TPA metagenomics assembly of...
AAGCTCGTCACCTACTGTGTACTCCGTCTTCGTCGGTGCTGTTACCGTAATGGATTCCAGAGTAACAGGTTTCGCTTCTTCCTTCACTGTTACCTTGAAGGTTGCTGTCTTTCCTTCGTATGTTACTGTTACTGTCTGCTCTCCGGTCTTAGTCGTATCATAGCCGCTTACTTCGCAGTCCGTTACTGCAATATTTTTTGTTGTACCATCGCTGTATTTTGCAGTCACTTTCATTCCGTCAAGATCAAGCTCGTCACCTACTGTGTACTCCGTCTTCGTCGGTGCTGTTACCGTAATGGATTCTATCACAACCGGATCCGGTTTCGTATCATCCTTCACAACCACCGTAATCTCGATCTCAGCCGTACCAACCGTACCTTTCACCTTAAACGTACCTGCTTTCGCATACTGTGAAGGCGTAATCTCTTCCCAGGTAATCGGTTCTCTGCCCTGGGTTCCATTTGTATAAGTAACATTCGCTTTCTCCGGAAGGATGGGCGCTGTTCCCACCATGGTTTCTACCGCCTGCGGCTGCTCTACCGTTTGAATCGTTCTCACCGGTTCCTCACCACTTGCAAGCATCATAATCTCATCGCTTCCCAAAGCTCTGTTATAAATACGGAAATCGTCCATATCTCCCTTAAAGAGAGAATCTGCCTTATAATTGGATTTACCAAGGAAATTGCTTGTCATATTTCCAATTTGGAATGGCATCATATGGAAAGAAGTGTTCTCTGCCACCTTTGCGCCATTTACATACAATGCTGCTTTTGTTCCCTCGATTGTAACCGTAATATGCGTCCATGTATTTATAGCAAATGCGTCCGTGTTCACATGGGAATTTCCTCCGTCCTCATAAGCGAGCCGGGTCTTTCCATCACTGCTGTGTACCGTCAGGAACAGGTTCGGATACGGCGGAGATTCCTCTCCATTACCAAAGTCGAATACTCTCGCCCAGTTTACTACTTCTTCTGGGTTGATCCATGCAGAAATGGACAGATTATATAATCCATAAATCACATCCTCCGGAAGCTTCACATAGGCATCTGTACCATTCAGGCTGACACCCTTGCCCAGCTTACCTGTATCATAAGAAACAGCTCCTACCGCTTCTGCATCTTTTCCATTTCCGGAAATATCCTTTATGGTTGTTCCGTCAACAGAATCAAAATCATAATGTACTACCGGCCCACTGCTCTCTTCCGGCGCTTCCGGGTAATCTGTAATACCGGACGGCATCCAGATCATATAAGAATAACGTGTAGCAGAACTGTAATTCGTGCCATAAATTCCCGGTGCCGCCTCTCCGTAGCGATACCACTGACCTATATTCGCATATGGAACAATCGCCACTTCCTGTTCTCCGTTCGGCGTCATCATTTTAATTATATATTTACTTCCGAAATAGCGGTCTCCTTCAAGAGCGATCTCTCGTTCAGTCTTTACTGCTTTCCCGTCTTCTGCATCCACAACAGCCGTTGCTGCAACAGGAGCTATGTCAGCGCCAAATGCTGCCTGTGATTCTTCCACCGTCATAAAGGCAGCATCTACACAGTAAACCATAGGACCGTCTTTAATTGCCCATGAGCCTTCATTTGAGTAGTCTCCCTCTACCCATACAGGTTCAGATGGATAGGTAATTTCAACCGTATCGCCGGCTGCTACGCTAAGCTCTACGTATCCATCGGCTGCCACGTCTGCCACGGCTGTTCCATTTACTTTCACTGTAGGTTCTTCTACCCAGTCCGGAACACGGACATAAAGCGTATCCTCCGTCGTTCCATCCAGAATTTCCAACTTAATATCATCGGAAGATGGATAGTCCGTTGTCTGCTTTATGTTCATCATTTTTCCATTTTCCAGCGTAATCTGAGCTTCACTTTCAATGAATTGATTTACATATACGCCAGAAGCTGATTTGGTATAAATATAATACGGTACATAGGACTGCATTCTCATACCTGAAGAAGAACAGCAATCCGGACCCGTATAGAATCGTTCCGTAGAACCATTCAACGGTCTGTGATAACTATAGCCGTCACCGTCAATTGTAGACGTTGCAAACATATGATTGTAAATAACATCTTCCACTACCTGCTGATATCTTGCGTCTCCCGTCAGTTCAAACAGATTATTATTCAAAAGCGTCCAGGAATTGGTCGCACATGTCTCTCCAACACTTCCTGTATTTGGAAGATTATGCCCTGCTTCATAGTGCTCGCCGACAGATGTGGTTCCGGTAATATATACCTGTCTGGAAACAATATCTTCCCATGCGCCAGTTACTTTATTCAAGTAAGTTTCATCTCCTGTTTCCTGATATTTCTTCAGGAAACCAAGGAAGGTCATCTGGAACGTATGAGCATGCACATAATGCTGAATCTCATCAATTCCCATCTCACCGCTTGCCACCTTATCCAGGTCTCCATATGGCGTATCGCCATAACCGTTCCAGGAAGAAGCCCATTTATCAATATTTCCAATCACCCAGTCCACCCAGTCTGAGTATACGGTTGATTTTTCTTCCTGCCCTTCTATTTCCTTTACTGTCTTAGAAAGCAGCATCATCGGATCGATAATCAAAGCACCTTCCCAGCTCTGGTGTACGTCATGCCCTGCAATGGTAGTGCCATTTGAATTAACAAGGGGCCAGAATTCCTTTTTATTCATACCGGACTGCGTGCCATCCTGATAGCAGACCTTCGTATTTTCGTCCCCGATGGTTGCTACAAGGTAATCCGCAAGCTTAATTGCACAGTCAATGGCCTGCGCAGCAAGCTCTGTATCGTCTTCCTTATATTTGTCATAAACATTAATCAGACCATTTAATGTAGAATACATCTCATAAGGATCCATACCTTTGACCGGGGTATTGTTACGGATGTCTGTCGTAGCGTTGCCAAGATAACCGCCGAACTGATTGTATCCGCTCTTGCTCTTATCTTCTACCGTCTGTGTCTCTGCCAGCCTTGTGACTACATCTTTAATTGCCGCATCAATTTCCGAATCATTCATCCATTTATAGTTTGACATGCTTTCCAGCCATTTCCCCGGCTGCTCGCCTTCCAGCCAGCTCCATCCGGAATGACTGTGATTCTTATACTCATTGAGATATGCCGTCATTCTCTGCCCATACAGATAATTCATAGCATAATTATCCACCGCATCAGAAAGACGCTTTCCAATCGTTCCTCCTACGCTGACAATCTCATCAGAGCTTAACTTCTGCACGCCCTCTATCGGCTGATTTTCTTTTACAACCGTAACTTCAAAGGTCTTTGTTGCTTTACTCTCGCCCAACGTCAGTTCAGCCGTCAAGGTCACCTTCACATCTTTATTGCTTCTTGTGACAACAGCATTGCCGTCTCCGTCAAGCTTTATTGCCTCGTTGTCCGATTCCCACGTAATCACAGAACCATTCGCACCTTCTAAAGATAAGACGAAATCCGAAGTTGCTCTGGTCACTGTCGTTAATGCATCTACGTCTGCATCCAAAAGCTCCTGTTCCGTAAGCCCCGCAAGAAGGGCAACTTCTCTTGCAGTAAGCGCTTTATCATAAATCTTAAAATCATCTGCATAACATCCGATACCTACAGCGCCATAACCGGACTTTCCAATTAAAATATCTGTAAGTGTTGATTTCGTAATGGATGCGCCAGTTACCTGGGCCGATGCAAACGATACGCCATCCTGATACAAAATCATATCTCCGGTCTCTCCGTCGAACACACCGGTAATATTGGTCCACTCATTTAAAGGAAGCAGCGTATCCGCACTTGCCTTTTGAACAGCCATATTCCTTCCGTCCGTTACCAATGCCATACTTTCCCCTGTTGTCCAGCCGATAAACCAGCCATTCCCGTTCCAGCTGTTATTCGGCTTTGCCCACATAACACGAGCCTCCTGGTTCGCGCTTTCTACTCTTCTCAGCCACACAGATACCGTTAGACTTTCTGGATTCAGCTTGTCCGTATTAGGCACAGTAAGATAGCCCTTATTAAAACTAAGGTCCACTGCCTTACCGCCGTTATGGCCTTCCACAAGCGAAACATTGTCGTATACCGTTACCGTCTCGCCTGAGTTAGCAGTAATTGTACCAGATAACTGGTCTCCTGCCTCTTCTTCAAGGTTTTCAAAATCCATCTCAAAAATGGGAACCTTGGTTGTCTCTTCCGCCTGCACGGTCCGCATAGACGCCGTCGGCAAACCTATGCCGGCAACCATTGCCACAGACAGAAAAAGCGCCAAAAATCTTTTTCTCTTCATCTTTCTTCTCCTTCCCTTCTGCCACGGAAAGTTTTCCACAATAAAAAAAACTTCCCATAATGAAAAAAATTTTATTTTATAATTTTTATTATAAGAAGTTTTTATTTTTATGAAATGAATTTTTTTCGTAATTTTGGTCTTTTTTTCGTTTTTACAGATTTTTTCTGTATTTACTGGGCGTTATACCGACAACTTTTTTAAATACTTTCATGAAATAGTAATAATCTTTATATCCAACCGCTTCTCCTATTTCGTTTATGGAAAGTTTTTCATCAGCCAACAGCTCCTTTGCTTTCTGGATTCTTTTTGAAATTAAATATTCAGAAAAAGACATGCCAATCCGCTCCTTCAAAAGTTCGCTTAAATAGCTGGTGCTCATATTGTATTTCTTAGCTATAGATGTCAGGGTAATGTCTTTCCTATAGTTTTGCTGCAAATTCCTTATGATTTCTTCTATCATAGGCAGATTCTCTTCTTCCTGCGAATCAAATTCCGACACGGCTTCGCCGCCTTCAAATACCCGGACAAGCTCCTGCAGGGTACTCTCCAATTGCTCCTGCTTCACCGGTTTCAGCAAATAATCGAATGCATCCAGCCGAATTGCTTTTCTTGCATATTCAAATTCTGCGTATCCACTGAGCAGAATCACCTTTGTAGCTAAGCATTTCTTTTTCATCTGTTCTAGTAATTCCAAACCGTCATATCCGGGCATACGGATATCTGTAATCAACAGATCCGGCTTTTCCCTTTCCACAGCCTCCAATGCTGCGACTCCATTCATCACCTCCCCAATAACCCGAAACGGCAGCCCGCTTTTCTCAATTAACTTTTTTATACTGAGTGTCATCCACAACTCATCATCCGCCACTAACACTCTATACATTCTTATCCTCCTGTATCTGCCCCGGAGTTATAATCGTCACCCTGGTTCCAACTCCAGAGCTGCTCTCTAGTAAAAACTTTGCTTCTTCCCCATAAAACAAATGCAGCCTTTTATAGATATTCAGCAATCCAATAGACTTTGCATGTTCGTCATCTCCTTTCTTCTCCAACATCTCCAGAACTGCTCCTCTTCTTTCTTCGGACATGCCGCATCCATTATCCTCCACACAAAATCTAAGGAGTCCTTCGTCTGTCAACTCTACATTAACAAACACATCTCCGCCATTCAGGTTCTTTTCTACCCCATGAAAGACGGCATTTTCAACCAGAGGCTGTAAAAGCAGTTTTATCATCTTTTTCTTTTTCACAGCCTTGTCAGTCTGAATATGTACACGAATATTTCCTGCAAAGCGATAGTCAATAATTCTGGCATATTCCTTCACATGATTCAACTCTTCTTCTACCAGAACAACATTATCTCCTCTGATGCCATAGCGGAACAGTTCTGACAGCGACATAGTAATCTCGGCAATGTCCTCTTTATCATAGTATAATGCCATAGCCCGAATACAGCCAAGGGTATTATACAGGAAATGTGGATTAATCTGATTGCGGTATGCCAATATCTGTATTTTCTTTTTGGAAAGTTCCATTTCATACATCTTTTTCTGGAACTGCTGTACATTATTCTGAAGAATTTCTTTTTCATCCATCATCCAGTTCAAGCTTTTTGCCAGCCTTCCGATTTCATCTTTTCTATTAATTTCCATTCTTGCACCCGGCTCATCTAACAGGTTTTTGACAAAAGTATCCATCTGCTCAATCGGATCAACAATCCTTTTTTTGAAAAAACTCCGCATTACCATCAGCAATACTAATAGAAAAATATACATCATTGCTATATCCACATACAAATCCCATGTTCCAATCATAACCTCCTTTTGCGGAATAACACTGACCAGCTTCCAGCCTTCCTTATTGACCTTACATTCTTTAATATAATAGTAACTTTTTTTCTGCTCATCAATTGAAAAATATTTCCTGTAATCATCACCGTAAGAAGAAATAATGTTCTCATTTTGATCCAGCAGGTACATCCTTGAGTTATTCGTAACCTTCATATCTTCCATTATATCGTCAATCCCCACCGTCCGCATTGCAAATAAGACGATGCCCCTCCTTGTTCCATATCCTTCACTCGATAAATCAAAGACTGGAAAAGAAATCGTATAATAAGAATGTCCGTTGTAATCCGAAACAAACATCGTTCCAAATTCCATCTCATTCTTTTCTGAATTCGAAGGCAGCTTTACCTGTTGCCAGAACGCTTCATTTCCTGCAATCAGATTCATTTCCTCATCATACATGCCAATCTGCTCTATATCATCTTCCAGCGTCATGGTATTTAAAAACGCAGATGTAATCTCATCAACATAAATAGAACGCTCTTCCTCAGCCATTGTAAAATACCCATAAGCTGACGGGGAATATGCCAAAGTAGAAATCCTGTCATAAATACTTTCCGAATATTCTTTCATTTTACTTTGCATCTGCTCCATTTTATCATTATTCAACATCTTTATATTACTGACATTTGCTGATGCTGTATAATATATGCTCATGGTACAAACGCCTGCAAGAACCACTAAAAGCATAGCGCTTAATACTTTTATCTGCTGATATAAACTATCTGGAATGATCTTTACTATCATCTGCCGTAATTTCTTCATCATTGGTCTACCTTCTCAATCTGACGATTCGTCAGATAATCCCTATTTCATATAATTCATGCAGTGCCCGCGTAGCACAGATATAACGGAACTGTCTATCCAATGGGTCCTCTCTGTCTCCTCCGGCTATAAATACCTGGTCAAATTCCAGTCCTTTCGCCATATAAAATGTCGTAACAGTCATCCCTTTTCGGAAAGCAGAACTGTCCCTGTCGATATAGAAGACATCCTCCCGCCGTTCCCTCAGAGCAAGATACAATTCTTCTGCCTCCTGTTCTGTCATGGTAAGGACAGCGGCAGTCTCGTATTCTTCTGCACCCAGACGCACATTTTCCAGTATTCTGCAGACAGTCTCTTCCTGCGACCTGCAAAAATATTTCTTCACTTCCTTTCCATGTCTCTGCAGATACCCGATTCCTTCCACACCCGCTATCTTTCCGGCATATTCCGCAATCTCCGCCGTGTTGCGGTAACTTCTGTTCATTTCAATCCGCCTTACCTTCCTGCCAAAGATCTTCGGCAGGAAAGCCAATACATCCTGCATCTTTCCATCTATGGTCTGCGCCCGGTCGCCTAGTATCGTCATACTACATGGGAACAAACGCTCCAAAATCACATACTGGAGATAGGAATAATCCTGCATCTCATCAATTACCAGATGCCGGATATCCCTGCGCACTGCTCCCGCGCACAGACGATACTTTAGATACAGAATCGGGAATACATCCTCATAAGCAAGGATTCTCCTTTCCGGCGGAATGTCAGGAAGCACAGGCAATCCATTTTCCGTAAGAAACCAGTTGTATATCTCATAGAGATCCGTCGTTACATACATCTTCCGGAATTTTTCTTTTATAACCCCGGCTTCCTCCTCACAGAGTTCCCTTTTGCACAACGTCTCATACTCATCGATAAAATAATCCCTCACCGCATCCATTCTGGACAGAAGCGGAATGTCCGCAAACTTATAATAGAAAAAATCCAGGATTTCTTCCGCCTTTTTCTCCAGCGTCTTATAACGCACGTCCCGGAAATCAACCAGCCGGTCTTCCAGTTCAATCAAAAAGCCTTCCACCGCACGCACAAATTCTTCTGATTGTTTCCAACGAAATCTCTTCTCACTCTGTGCGTCCATTCCTGCTATCTGTTTCTCAATCTGATGATATCTGTCCTCACAATCCGCTGCGATTCCTTCCAGTTCCCTGTAAGCAAAAAGATCCAGGCTCATCTCCTGTATATTCTCCTCTCCCAGCTCGGGAAGAATGTGGGAAATATAATCGGAAAATACACTGTTCGGCGATAAAATCAATATGTTAGATGAATTCAGATTCTTCCGATCATGATACAAAAGATAAGCAATCCGGTGCAGGGCAACCGACGTCTTCCCACTTCCCGCCGCCCCCTGTATGGCAAGAATCTTATCTTCCGTGTTGCGGATAATGGCATTCTGCTCCCGCTGAATGGTCCGGACGATATTCTTAAGCTGCGTGTCGCTATTCGCTCCAAGCTCCTGCTTTAGAATATCATCATCAATCTTCATATCACTCTCAAATTCATAAACCATCTTTCCGCCGCGGATTTTATACTGCCATTTCGACAGAATCTCTCCCTCCAGTAATCCTGCCGGAGCCTCATAAGCTGCCCTTCCTTTATCATAATCATAAAAAAGACTGCTGATCGGTGCCCTCCAGTCATAAATGAGCGGAACCTGCCCTCTTTCTCTGGCAAAGTTCCCAATGCCAATATAGAAAACCTCCGCTTCTTCTTCTCCATCATAGACGAACTCCACGCTTCCGAAAAACGGCGAATCCAACATCTTTTTCATACGGCTCATGCGCTTTTGATTCTCCTGGTTGGCACTCACCTGTGTAAGTAGCGCCTGCTCGTTCTCATAATTTTCATAACCATATTGATCCATCTCCGTATAATTCTCCCAATAGTAGTCATTCATTCCGGCAATATCCTTCTGTATCTCCTGAATCCGCGCGCCAAGCTCCTGAATTCCTTCTTGAATCTGTTCCGTAATATATTTCAAAAAATCTGTGCCTCTGCTCACTGTCTTATATCTCCTTCATTTTCTCAAATGCTAGGATTTCTCCCTCGGTTTTACTAACATAGTATCAGAGCATGCATTCTTTTCCAATAGGAAAAAGCTGAAAAACTGCAAAAAGCTCCGGGAAAAATCCCGGAGCCAAATCCTTTTCTAAAATATACAATACACAAAATATTCTCTTACAATTCTTCTGTTTTGAAAGTGGCATAGCCTTCGTAATAATAACTGTAATCAATACCTTTCATATAAATACCACGATTATCAACCTCATCGGTCAACGCCGCTTTTAAAATATATTTTATTTCAATATCCTTCACAGGGCTTCGCTCCATAGCCATAAGATAATCATCCTTGTCTACTTTGCTCCAGTCTATCACCTGACCCAGCTCCTTTTTTAAAATCATATCAAGCCAGATACGGGTGCTTCGCCCTTTTCCCTCTCTGAAAGGATGTGCAATATTCATTTCTACATACTTTTCAATAATTTCATCAAAAGTAGACTGCGGCATTTTGTCTATTTGAACCAGTGCCGCTTCCAAATACATCAATGGTGCAAACCGGAAATTACCTTTTGCTATATTAACAGTCCTGATTTTTCCGGCAAAATCATAAATATCTTCAAATAAATATCTGTGAATTTCTTTTAACGAAGAAAACCTTCCCGCTTCAAGTCTGTCAAGTATACCATTTTCAAAAAGAGTAATCGCTTTTTTCTTACTAATACGCTCTTCTTCACGGGCAAGATCAGCCGAATTATCAATCCCTAATTTATTTTCAAGTGTCATCTTATACCTCCATTGTCCACACCTGCAATTACGTCAGATTTCACTTCACTATGGATTGATATATTATAACCTTCTTTTCTGCAAAACACAATAACAAACCCTGGCGTTTCGTAAATTCCCGAATTACAGAAGTTTCTGCAGATATGCCTGCACATCTTCACACTGCATCAACCCGCTCATTACACAGGCTCCCGCGGCTCCCACGCTGCGGACAGCGCCAATATTTTCACTGCTGATGCCGCCAATGGCATACACCGGAACCGTCACGCTCTCACAGACATTTTCAAGAAAAGACAAGCCCCGGCCGGGGAGTCCCATCTTACAGTCAGTAGCGAAAACATGTCCGGCGGTAACATAGGTACACCCCAGTCCTACGGCTTCCTTTGCGTCCTCCACAGAATGACAGGAGGCGCCAATTTGCTTAAAATGCGCTTTCTGTCCTTCCGTCATGTCCCGCAGCGCCGGAAGGGGCATATGAATCGCCTCTGCCTCCAGGCGGACGGCTACATCCACAAAACTGTGAAGGACACAGGGAACCTGATGGCTTCTGCATACATTTAATACCTGACCGGCAAGCCGGAAATACGCTTCCTCTTCCAAATCCTTCTCCCGCAGAATGATTCCGGCAGGATGGGCCGCCGCAATCTTCTCTATCCGCGTCAGAAAATCTTCCCTGCACAACTTCCGGTTCGTCACACATAAAATATCAGACATAAAGATAATCATTCAGAACCGGCTGCAGGCCTTCCTCCGAAATATCCCGGTACATATTATCCAGACTCCGGTTATCATCAATCTCGAATTGTTCGTCGCCCTGCGCCTCGTCCGACTCCTTTCCTGTGTATTTTGTCTCGTGGTCGCCGATACCCGTAGAGACGCCTGCCGAAACCTTCGTTGCCGCAATCTTCACGATGCCATTCCGGAAACGGGCACTCTCACGGGAGGATACGGTAATTCCTACAAATGGCAGAAAAATACGGTAGGCACAGATAATCTGGCAAAGCTGCCTCTCTCCTACATCCATGGGACTGATTTTATCGTTGTTGATAATCGGCCGCAGGCGCGGACAAGACAGCGACATCTCCGCCTGGGGATATTTGCGCTGCAGATAATACACATGGAGCGCCGTCGCCAGCGCATCCTTCCTGAAATCTGACAGTCCCAGAAGCGCTGAAAATGCCACACCGCGCATTCCGCCCCGCAAAGCACGTTCCTGCGCATCAAACCGATATGGCCACACACGCTTATGCCCGAACAAATGTAATGTCTCATATTTATCCATATCGTAGGTCTCCTGAAATACTGTCACATAATCCGCTCCACACTCATGGAGATAACGGTATTCTTCTGTATTAACAGGATAGATTTCAAGCCCTACCATACGGAAATATTTCCGCGCCAGCTTGCATGCTTCGCCAATATAGGCAACATCACTCTGGGTACGGCTCTCCCCGGTAAGGATCAGAATTTCTTCCATGCCAGAATCAGCGATTACCCGCATCTCATGCTCAATCTGTTCCATGCTGAGTTTCATGCGGTTAATATGGTTGTAACAGTTAAATCCACAATAAACACAATAATTTTCACAATAATTTGCAATGTAAAGAGGCGTAAACAGATACACCGTATTCCCAAAATGCTTGCTGGTTTCCAGCCTTGCCCTTTCTGCCATCTTCTCAAGAAACGGCTCTGCGGCAGGGGATAAAAGCGCCTTGAAATCTTCTATCGAACAAGTCTCATGCTCCAGTGCCGTCCTTACATCCTTTGCCATATACCCGGAATAATCGTAATTCTGCATCTGCATCATAACATTTTTACAGACATCAGATTCAATCTGCTCCATTCCCGGCAAATACTCCATATGGTTCTTCCGGAAGGAAGGATCCGTCTCCAGCCTGTGCTTCTTTTCCAGTGCTTTCGGAGAAAGATATTCTGAATCAACAAAGAACTGATTTTCCATCCTCATCCCCTCCTAATCATGCAAAAATCCTGTCAACGGATCCGATGCCGATGCACCACGGGTCAGAACTCTTCCAATCCCTGCAAGATACGCCTGACGCCCTGCCTCGATAGCTTGACGGAATGCCGATGCCATCACCGGAAGATCTCCTGCTGTCGCCAGCGCTGTATTTGCCATAATCGCCGCAGCGCCCATCTCCATTGCCTCACACGCCTGGGAGGGCTTACCGATTCCTGCATCCACAATAATCGGCACGTCAATCTCATCGATTAATATCTGGATAAATTCACGGGTAGCCAATCCCTTATTGGAACCAATGGGAGATGCCAGGGGCATCACCGTCGCTGCACCTGCATTTACCAGATCCCGGGCCACATTCAGATCCGGATACATATAAGGCATAACGACAAAACCTTCCTTCGCCAGAATCTCCGTAGCCTTAATCGTCTCCTGGTTGTCCGGCAGCAGATATTTTGCATCACGCATAATTTCCACCTTCACAAAATTCCCGCACCCCAGTTCTCTTGCAAGCCGGGCAATCCGCACGGCCTCCTGGGCGTTTCTTGCGCCGGATGTATTCGGAAGCAGCGTAACTCCCTCCGGAATGTAATCCAGGATATTCTCCTGCTCTTTCGTATTTGCACGGCGCACAGCAAGCGTAATAATTTCCGCCCCTGCATACTTTACTGCAGCTTCAATCAACTTCAAAGAATATTTTCCGGAACCCAGAATGAACCGGGACTGAAATTCCTTTCCGCCAATTACCAGTTTATCGTTTGTCTGCATCACAATTCCTTCTTTCTATGTATAATAAATGGTATTTTAAACTTCATACTTTCCTGCCAGAATACGCAGGATCACGTGGGCTTCATGGGCTGCGCACAGCATCACCCGGGAAGAAATAAGCCCTATATCATCCGCCACGTCACTGACTCCATCCCCGCAGAGATAAAAACGCTCTGTCACCCTGCGTGTCCTGATGGCATTTGCTGAGCCAAACCCTGCCATGCCGGAAGCAGCAACCAGATATTTCTCCGGCATCCGTTCCATCACGCCATTTACCAGCATCGCCTTTGCCTGGGCATTATCAAACGCCTCGCAGATAACGTCCGCTTCCTTCAGCAAACTGTAAAAATTATCTTCTGAAATACGCTCTGTATATGTCTCAACCGCAATATACGGCGCAATTTCCTGTAAATTGGCTGCCAGAGCCTCTGTCTTATGCATCCCTACCTGTGCCGCTTTATACTGCTGCCGGTGAAGATTCGAAACGTCCACTTTGTCGAAATCAATCAGGATTAACCGTCCTACCCCTGCCCGCGCAAGGGAAACAGCCACATTAGAACCAAGTCCTCCCAGCCCGCAGACAGCAACCGATGCCGCGTCAAACTTATCCTGTATCTTATCACCATGCCTTATTCTGAGTACCTGCCGCATTTCCTCTTCGCCCGGTATATTTCCCATCTTAACCACCTCCTACAAAGCTTACGACCTCTACTGTGTCGCCGTCCCGGAATACAGTCTCGCCATATTGCGCTTTCGGAACAATCTCACCATTGCACTCCACGGCAATCCGCTTCGGGTCGTAACCGGAAGCTTCCAGATACGCAGCCAGCGTCTTCCCTGCCAAATCCAGATCCGTTCCGTTCACCTTAACCATCTGCCATCCCTCCATTCTGCACTCGGGCAGGCTGCCCTTCCCGAGTGTTACGATAATACAAAGCGGACAAGTCCGCCTCGAATTTCCTATATCACAAAAAAACAGGAAGTCACTGATTTGGTAACTTCCTGTAAACAATCATTATACTCAGGCTTCCCTACGTTGGCATTATCCAAATCAGGTTATCGGGTCGAAAGTCTTACTTTCCTCTCAGCCTGTCACACAAGCTCCCCTCTGTTTTATTGTCAAAAGTATTATACGTCCATATTTTTCATAATGCAAGTAATTTCTGCCGGATATTTAGTTATCCCATATAGGGGTATATGATCTTGTAGCCTATCTAACTACCACTGATCCATACCATGTGACACATTACTTTATGTATTGCAGATCTCCATTTCTTAACATTTGAAATTTTCCATCATATAGATCATCAAACACCTGTTGTATAGGTACTCTTATACGTTGATATCCTGATGCAGACCAAACCCTATACTCCGTCTGATTCTTCAAAAAGGCAGACAACCTATTGTAATATTCCTGCATTTCTGATTTGTCATGCCCCATCTTCATCAACTTACAAAAAACTCCTAAAATACTAATACAATGAACAGGCTTTGTTAAACTGGCTATACTTTGCCTTGCTCTGAAATCGTCAGAACAAAATACATATACCCGATTACTATGCAGAATCTCCATCATTTGGATTAGTACGTAAGTCTTTTTCTCTCCCAAACCATTCTGAGAAGGGACACCGTCATCGCATGCTTTTAATACTGAAAGAAATTTTTCCACATCTTCCAAATTATCTATATTACTCATCGAGCCATAGTATTTTTCGAAAAATCCAGTATTAAATGTATCACAACTTGTCTGTAACAATGTTAGATACATGTTTGTTGCAGATGTGCCATATATTTTTCCAAGTTCTGTTACTATGTCACGGTCTGAATATATTTTTACTGTTCCACTCTGAATTTTATCTTCGAGCCATGGGTTCGGATCAGGAACCACTTCGTGTCTGGTCAGTTCCTCTTTAATCATTTCGTGACAGAAAAACTCATAATCCGTAAACTCCCATAGACATTACCTCACTGTTTTCTTAAACTTTTTACAATTTCATCTAATCTGATCTTATCACTCTCTAATCGTTCATCACGAACTGCTTCAAATCGTTCAACATCATACATCAGCTCCGATAAACTCCCAAACCTAATGAAATTATTAGGAATTTCCTGCCATCTTGCAGCTTTTCCTGTAAGATCTATTTGTTTTGCAATTTCTGCCACATCAATCTGCAATAACATCCTTGCCGCCTTTATATCAATTTTATCCTCTTCCAAAAGCCGAAGCACTGCAGCCTTGTATGGAATTGCAAAAATATCCATTATTTTAAGAACTGTTTGTACAGAAATATTTTTATAGGATAAATTATACACATCTGTCTGTTCATCAAGGCGATCCTTTGGTGCTAATAAAATCGCAGCAAAAGCATTTGCTTCCATATCCTCAATTTCTTTTGCTTCTTCATCTATAGTATTAGCTTCCAAGATTGAACCTGATTGCAACAAAATTGGATCGTTTCCTTCAAAATAACAATAAATATGATACAACTCATGTGCTGCTGCAAAGATTTGCTTCGATAATGGCAGCGATGAATTAATCATTACAAACATACGACCTTGACGAATAAATGTACATGCACATAATTCCGCATCTCCAATCGGATATCTCAACATATCAAATGGCATATCGTGACGCGCCACATAATTCTCCAACACATTAAAAATATCATCCTGGATAATGTTGTTTTTATTATAAAGTGAATTGAAGCTTATTGCACATTCATTTATTTTTGTGTATTTTTTTCTGTCCCTAACAAACAGACTGTTATTCAAAACCTGGCACATCACTTTACGCCTCCCATGGCTTCAACATTTCCTCAGCATTTTCACGAGTACGTGCATAAAAACAAATAAGATCTGCAATCTCATCTGCAATTTTCAGTCCTTCTTTTGCTTCCTGCGATTCCACTTTACCCATAAATGCTTTTACTGCATTTGTTTCCGGAATAACCTCTGGAACCTTAACCAGACTTTCCATGGAAACGCTAAGAAATTCTGCTATTTTCTGCAGTTCAATAGCATTGATTATTCTTGCACCACTAAGCATCTTGCTTACAATCTGCTTAGACACACCCAGATAACCTGCAAGGTCAATCTGCTTTTTTCCACTCTGCTTCATAATATTTATAATATTGTTACTGATAATCTCATTCATCTTTACCATCACAGCTACCTCCAACATAATTTAGAGTATTATTCTCCCTTATACACTTTCATTATATTCAGGGAAGCTCCATAAGTCAACATTTTCTTGACTTTTCTTTCCATTTTCTTTTTTGAAGTTCTGTTTTTGGCTACTCAAAAGGGATATTTATTCTGCCTTCCCTGTGCTGCCCTGCCTGGACGAATCAAAGACTATCCTGACCGCAGCAAACAGAACGCCTGCCACCGGCCAGATAATCCAGCTTCTTCCCCAGTTATTCGTGTAGAAACTGTATCCAAGATACACTGCAGTTATGATTAGCCAGTATACTCCGGAAAATGTGTCTCCTTTCTGTTTCTTCCTTTTCTTCTCCACAGTATACTCTCCCTCCTGTAAAAGCTTCTGCATACTTTCCCATGGAACGCCGGAGAAAATTAATACTGCAACGCCAATCCCCACAATTATCAATGTGAAGGCCACGCCAATGGCAAAGATAAAGTCATTTTCTCCAAAAAATGTACCTGAAAAAATCGGAATCACAGAAAGGATACAGATGCACACACCTGCAATACAGGATTTCATGTAAGCGCTGCGGCACTGCTCTTGACGTTCTTTTATCAACTGTTCCATACCATCTTCCAGCTCTATCACTTCTTTTTCCAGATATTCAAATTTTTCCGTTCTCATACCGCAAGAAATAAATATCGCAACGGCAGCTGCCACCATAAATAGCAGCAAAATAATGCCGGCTCCCCCGGCGGCCTCTTCCGAGACTGCCAGACGTCCCGTCTCACAGGCGGCCCCCAATAGAATCAACCCGACAGGCGACCAGATACACAGGCACACGCCCGCCGCAATCCGCCCTGCCGTTCCTTCCTTCATTGTCAGAAACTCTTCTGCCTCTTCCATTGACACGTAGCGTCCCTGCTTTTCTTCTGTCGGATGATGTCCCGCTGCCCGCGACTCTGTCACCGGTCTTTCCACCGCAAGTTGTGCCTTCGACTCCTGCCATTCTTCTGTCATATCATCCTTCAGAAGATAATCTGTACTTACTTCAAATATCTCACTGAGCAAAAGAATCTTACTAAGGTCGGGAACCGACTGGGCACCTTCCCATTTGGAGACGGCCTGTCTGGAAACTCCTGTCTTTTCTGCCAGCTCCTCCTGCGACCATCCTTTCTTTTTTCTGAGAGCAATAATTTTGTCTGCTAAATCCATATCCTCTACCTCTCTTCCTTCTCCTGCATCTGTTCTCTTCTATAAATATAAGCTTTTTTGCGGTTACACGCAAGAAATCTTACCTGTCAATCTGTCAACCCACAGTTGCGAAAGACCATTTTCTGCCAATTACAGCACTTTTTCAAATGCAATCCTTAAGTGGCCGTCTTCACATCCGCCCACCAGATGAATCCTGCCACAGGCAGTGAATCCCGCCTTTCCAAGCGCTCTCTGCATAGGAAGATTTCCCGGATGGGTATCAATTCTTACCGATGGGAATCCTGCTTCTCTTGCCATCCCGAAGCCCTTCTCAAACATTTTCCCGGCTACTCCTTTTCCTTTGCATCCGGAAGCCACACACACCCGATGCATGGATGCATACTCCCCATCCGTCAGCCACGCTCCGTCAATCACTTTGTAAGATGGATCCGGCGTTGTCTGGAACGCAAAGATTCCCTTAATCTCCCCCTCTTCCACTGCCAAATACGCGCACTTATCCTCTATATCCTGAAGCCACACTTCTCTGGACGGATAGCCTTGCTGCCACTGGTCAAGCCCCAGATTCTTAAGCTGCCGTTTAGCATCGGCCGTAATCTCACACATTCTGTCAATATGCTCATATGACGCAGTTATAAATTTCATGTCCTTCTACCTCTCTTCTCTTTTGATTTTATGTAAATGATAAATATAAAAATTGGTTAAATCCAGGTAATTTGCAGTGTCAATGCCGTAGTATTTTGAAATTCTGTTTAATCGATAGAACAATGTGTTTCTGTGAATAAAAAGCGCCTCTGCTGTTTTAGCAGCATTTAAATTGTGCTCAATATATTGAATCAATGTTTCCTTTAAATCTTTATTCGCAGAACAATCTAACCTATAATAAGCAGCGTTATAAAGATACGGTGCCGGGACATAAAGGATATGCAAATAATCTCTTATAAAAATAATGGTCTCTCCTTCAAAAGTCTGACTCGAAAAATGAAGCATCATGGGAGTTATTCGCGCCGCTTCGTCTAAAGACTGCAATGTCTCCGATACCAAAAGATAATATTGTCCCGGAAAATATCTGCTCTGTAAAAACTGCATATAAGTATCCATCTCTTCTTGCTCTTCGATGAACAAAATTAATTTTCCTTTGTAAAATGTTCCGCTGACCCCTTCTTCCAGCAGAGCGTTCAAATAATAATTATAGTTATATATCGTTTCCTGTTTTTTATTTGCCACGCAGACAAGCCGATACTTTGATAAATGGATATTCAGGTCTGCCGCCGCTTCTTCAATATTTTCCAGATTCCCTTCTAACAGCCGGTAAATAAAATTTCTGGTTAGCTGATAACGATCTGAAATATACCGGGCGGATTTTGAAAGAATAGCAGAAAACACCGGGGTCAGCTCTTTCAGCACGGCAAAAGCCTGACTGACAGATTCCCGGTTGACAACAAAAACACTTATATAGGCAATCAATTCTTCTTTATACATAATTTTTGATGTAATTTTCGGATACATATCAGCCTCGTCAAAAGTCCATAAAACGGGCTCTCCTTTACTGGCAACCTTTTCCGTAATCCCTTTTGCTTCAAACTGTTCAACCAGCGCCGGAGAACAGACGCCGGTCCGTGCAGTCTCTTTCCATATCGGATCATCAAAAGGAATATCGTTATTGCACATTTCAATAATTTCATAAGCAGCCGTAGACAGCATAATCGGATTGTTGACTGTGCGGGCAGCTAATTTCACAACATTCCCCAGCGACTGGATATCCGGAATAACATTTGTCAGAAAGCGGTAAGTATTCTCGGATAAACCGGAAGTCAATAATTGATTCTGCATTTTTGAAATGACAGCCTTTTTATCCTGTTCCGTTTCAATATAAATATAATATACATAATTTCCCTTTGGCAAATGATTAATAAATAAAAAAGCAGATTCTGTATCATCAATATAATCATCCTCAGAATAATAGAGAACTGTCGGGTAATGATTATCACTTTTTATATAATAATTAATACCGTTAAACGTGACACCCGGAAGTGTATTTTGAATCACCCTGGTATCGCCGGAATCAAAACAAAACATAACCATCCTCCTTTGTGCAATTGAACAATCTCTGCGTTTATATTTTTAAATATTATACAATTGTTTTGTCAAAAAACACAATATATAATAAAAAATATTAGAACTACTAAGCGAGGAGGTATAAAAATGGCTAAGTACGATGTTTACAAAACTCCATTAAAAATAGGTAAATTGACATTGGACAATCGTTTTGTCGTTGCTCCCATGTCCATGGGCTGTTTTTATGGAGAGGACGGAGGATTTAATGAACAAGCCACACAGTATTTTGCGGCAAGGGCAAAGGGTGGGTTCGGATTGATTATCACCGGCGCCATCGGCGTAGATTACCAGGTGGATCCTTATTCTGCAACCGGACCGATTCCGCTGCAAGTGGGACAGGTTTGGATAGACGATGCGAAAAAATTTGTGGATGAAATTCACGCTTCCGGTGCAAAGGTATTTGCACAATTAACCCTGGGACTTGGACGAAATTATCCGGGTTTGCCCGCCCCGTCAGAATGTATTGTCTACGGGACTACGGATCAGAAATCCCCGGCTCTGACAAAAGAACAGATTAAACTAAAAATCTCACAGTACATTGATACCGCTAAAATGGTGAAAGAAGCCGGATTTGACGGAATCGAAGTCCATGCAATGCACTGGGGTTATTTGCTGGATCAATTTGGAATGAGCTTTTTTAATCACCGCACGGATGAATATGGCGGCTGCCTGGAGAACCGTCTGCGCTGTGCAAAAGAAATCGTAGAAGGCGTTCATGAAGTCTGCGGATCAGATTATCCTGTGGGAATGCGCCTGGGCTTACAGACTTATATCAAGGACGTAAACAAAGCAACTTTAACCGGAAAAGAAGAAGTCGGAAGAACTCTGGAGGAAGGAATTGAGATTGCAAAATTATTAGAAAAGTACGGCTACGATTTCTTAGATGTGGATACCGGAACCTACGATTCTTTCTATTATGCAGAACCGCCGATGTACATGCCGCAAGGATTTATGATTGACATAGCTGCAAAAGCGAAAGCCGTAGTAAAAATTCCGGTGATTGCAGGCGGCCGTATGCAGGCCTATGACGCAGCCGCAAAGGCGATTGAAGAAGGAAAGATAGACGGAGTTGCATTAGGACGCCAGTCATTAGCCGATCCCGAATTCCCGAACAAATTATACCAGGATACTCCGGAAAAAATCCGTCCATGCCTGGGATGTAATCTTGGATGCTGGAACCGTGTTGTCGGCGGCCAGGGCGGCTGGGGAAGCTGCGCAGTCAATCCGCAATGTGCGCGCGAGTCGATTGATGGATTAAAACCTGGAGACGGCAAAAAGAAAATCGTTATCATCGGAGGCGGCGTCGCCGGAATGGAAACAGCCAGAACTGCCACGCTCCGGGGATACGATGTTACACTTTTTGAAAAGAGCGACCATCTGGGCGGCCATTTAATAGAGGCCGGCGCTCATAGTTTTAAAAGCGAAGTCCAAAAATTAAATGAATGGTATCAAAGAGAATTAAAAGAACTGAATGTCTGTGTGAAACTTGGGCAGGAGCCATGCGCAGAGTGTGTAAAAGCTGAACACCCGGACGCAATCGTCCTTGCAATCGGATCCATTCCGAGCCAGCCGGATATCCCCGGTTTAGACAAAGCAATTCTTTCTCTGGATGCTATTCAGAATCCTCAGCAGTTAGGAGAAAAAATTGTCATCGTCGGCGGCGGATTGGTTGGATGTGAACTGGCATTAGACGAGGCTCTGAAAGGAAAAGACGTTACAGTGGTGGAGGCACTGGACCATATCTTAAGTTCTGGCATCCCTGCACCGACACCAAATGCGCAGATGCTGGGCGACCTATTTGAAGCAAAAAATGTTACCGTATTAACCGGACACAAATTAGTGCAGGTAACAGAACAAGGCGTCGTTCTTGAAAACACCGACGGAACTGTTGAGCTGGAGGCAGACTCTGTCGTTTCAGCCATCGGCTTTGCTCCAAGAGAAAGCCTGAAAAACGTATTCTCTGAATGCGGCGCACCGATTTATGAAATCGGAGACGCTGTAAAGGCAGCAACCATTATGAACGCAGTCTGGGAAGGTTACGCATTAGCAAATCAATTATAAATTCCCCCTTGTCATATGGAATATCCTGCGCTATAATGAATAAGAACTGTATAGAAATTCTTCGGGGCAGGGTGCAATTCCCAACCGGCGGTATAGTCCGCGACCCGCTGTAAACAATTTGTCTACAGTGGCTGATTTGGTGTAATTCCAAAACCGACAGTAAAGTCTGGATGAGAGAAGAATTGTGTGATTTTAAAATGCAATGATACCCCGATACTTTATGTATCGGGGTTTTTCTTTCTTAAACAGTCCCCTGGCCGCGGCAGTTTTTGCCGGGCTACACTATTACACTCAATCAAGAAAAAGGAGAGAAAGAAAATGAGTACAGATGTTATGACTAACACAAAATCCAAATTCACGGTGAGAACGCTTGCGCAGATTGGTATGCTGTCTGCAATCGCAATCGTACTGATGCTATTTGAAATCCCCCTTCCCTTCGCTCCATCCTTCTATGAGATCGACTTCAGCGAAGTTCCCGTACTGGTAGGATGCTTTGCAATGGGACCATGGGCAGGCGCAATGATTGAACTGATTAAAATTCTGCTGAATCTGGCAATCAACGGAACCATGACCGCAGGCGTAGGCGAATTCGCCAATTTCCTGATCGGCTGTGCCTTCGTGATTCCGGCGGGAATCATTTACCGCAAAATGCATTCCAGAAAAGGCGCCATCATCGGTATGGTAAGCGGAACTCTTATTATGACTATCCTTGGCTGTTTCCTGAACGCCTACCTCCTGCTTCCTGCTTATTCCAAGGCTTTCGAGCTGCCGATGGATGCTTTAATCGGCATGGGAACTGCTGTAAATGCCCATATCAACGGCCTGCTCACCTTCGTTGTATTCGCAGTGGCGCCATTTAATCTATTAAAAGGTGTTTTAGTATCTCTGATCGTATTTTTGATTTACAAGAAAATCAGTCCGATACTTCACCAGAACTATTAATCGCACATGTACAAGGGGCAGCACGCTTCAGCCGTGCCGCCCCATTTTTATTCTCTGATTGCATCCTTCATACTCTTGACATATTCTTTTACATATGGAATACAATCCTTTCCATGCGCTTCACATAACTTCACAATTGCAGAACCCACGATTACGCCGTCCGCCTGAGACGCCATTTTCTTTGCCTGCTCCGGATTCGATATGCCAAATCCCACAGCACAAGGAATATCTTTCTCTTTCTTCACCAGCTCTGCCATAGCTCCAATATCGGTGGTAATCTGGGAACGCATTCCCGTTACGCCAAGAGATGATACACAATATACAAACCCTTCTGCCTCTCTCGCAATCTGCGCAATTCTTTCATGAGAAGTCGGCGCAATCAGAGAAATCAAATCCTGGCCGTACACTTTGCACACCCTGTCAAATTCCTCCTTTTCTTCAAAAGGCACATCTGGAAGAATCAGCCCGTCCATGCCGATTTCCGCCGCTTTCTTTATAAATCTTTCCGTCCCGTAGGAAAATACAACATTCGCATAGGTCATAAATACCAACGGGATTGCCGTGTGTTTACGGATTTTTTCTACCATAGCAAAAATTTTGTCAGTGGTTACTCCCCCGGATAAGGCACGCACATTGGCTGCCTGGATCACCGGCCCTTCAGCGGTGGGGTCGGAAAACGGAATCCCCAGCTCAATCAGATCCGCCCCTGCTTCTTCCATAGCGTATACCAACTGCTCCGTGATTTCCAGCGACGGGTCTCCGCAAGTGATAAATGGTATAAATGCCTTTCCATTCTGAAAGGCTTCTGTAATCCTCTTATTCATAAATATCCTCCCCTCTGTAACGCGCGATAGCCGCACAATCCTTGTCTCCTCTTCCGGAAATGGTAATCACCACACACTGATCTTTCCTCATCTGCGGTATAATCTTTTTCGCATAAGCAACTGCATGGGCACTTTCAATTGCCGGAATAATTCCTTCGGTTCTTGACAGATATTCAAAAGCTTCTACCGCTTCTTCATCCGTGACGGGCACATATTCTGCTCTTCCGGTATCATACAAATTGGCGTGTTCCGGTCCGATTCCCGGATAATCCAGTCCCGCCGAAATGGAATATACCGGAGCAATCTGTCCGTATTCATCCTGGCAGAAATATGACTTCATCCCATGGAAGATTCCCAGTTTCCCGGTAGCGATTGTAGCTGCCGTCTCCGCCGTATTTACGCCTCTTCCTGCCGCTTCACAGCCAATCAGCCGGACTTCCTTATCTTCTATAAAATGATAAAACGTCCCGATGGCATTGGAACCGCCGCCCACACATGCCAACACCGCGTCAGGAAGCCTCCCTTCCTTCTCCAGTATCTGTTCCTTAATTTCCTTTGATATGACCGCCTGAAAATCCCGGACGATCGTTGGAAATGGATGGGGTCCCATCACGGAACCAAGCACATAATGGGTGTCTGCAATCCTGTTAGTCCATTCCCGCATCGTCTCGGACACCGCATCCTTTAATGTGGCTGTCCCGGAGGTCACCGCATGGACTTTCGCTCCCAGAAGCCGCATACGATATACATTCAGCGCCTGTCTTTCCGTGTCTTCTTTTCCCATGAATACTTCACATTCCATACCCATGAGCGCCGCCGCCGTCGCCGTCGCCACGCCATGCTGCCCTGCGCCCGTCTCAGCAATCACCCGTGTTTTGCCCATTTTCTTCGCAAGAAGTACCTGCCCAAGCACATTGTTAATCTTGTGGGCGCCCGTATGGTTCAAATCTTCCCGCTTCAGGTACACCTTCGCGCCACCCAGATCTTCCGTCATATGGGACGCATAGTACAGCCTGGAGGGTCTTCCCGCATATTCATTCAACAGTTCCGTAAGCTCCCGGTTAAACTCCGGGTCATTCTTATAATACTCATAAGCTTCTTCCAGTTCTATCACTGCATTCATCAAAGTTTCCGGGATATACTGCCCGCCATGAATGCCAAATCTTCCATTAGACATATTCTGATTCCTCTCTTTTCTTATGATATTCTTCGGACGATGGAAACAGCTTCCTGAATTCTGTCCCCATCTTTCTTTCCATTTATCTCCAGGCTGCTGCTCAAGTCCACCGCCCAGGGATGGACGCTTCTTACCGCCTGCTCCAGATTATCTTTTCCCAGTCCTCCTGCAAGGAAGAAAGGTCTTTCTATCTCAGGGATGAAAGACCAGTCGAAACATTTTCCTGTTCCTCCATCTCCTTGATCCAGTAAAATATAATCGGCGCTGCTCGCCAGCGCTCTTTCAATATCTGCTGCACTTCTCACAGAAAAGGCTTTGATAACCGGCTTCCCGGTACGTTCCCGGATTCCGGCAATATAAGCCTCATCTTCCTGTCCGTGAAGCTGTGCCACAGCAATTACGCCCTCTTTCAAAAGCTGTACTGGAAGATTCGTCGGAGCATTCACAAAAACTCCCACCGGAATCACTTCCCTGCACAGCCCGGCTGTCAGCTCTTTTACCTGTTCCCGGTTTACAGAGCGGCGGCTTTTCGGCACTTCGATAATAAATCCGCAATAATCCGGTTTTGCCTGATTGACTGCAAGAATATCTTCCCTTGTTCTCAGTCCGCAGATTTTAATCTTCGTCATCTTCCTCCACCATCCAATTCTCTGAGTGCAGCCTTTTTATCCCGGCTGCGCATCAACGTCTCACCGATTAATACCGCATCCACCTGATTTTCATAAAGCCGGTCTATATCCTCCGGTGTGCGGATGCCGCTTTCCGATACAAATACCACATTCTCCGGCGCTAATTGCCTCAAACAGATACTGTTACTTACATCTACTTCAAAAGTCCGAAGATCCCGGTTATTTACGCCGATAATTTCTGCTCCCGCCGCAAGCGCCCGTTCCACTTCCTTCTCATCGTGAGCTTCCACCAGTGCATCCATGTGAAGCTCTCCCGCCAGCTCCCGGTAACCTTTAAGCTGCGCGTCATCCAGAATGGCACAGATCAGAAGCACTGCCGAAGCTCCCAGGGCTTTCGCCTGATAAATCATGTACTCATCTACCGTAAAGTCTTTCCGCAAGACGGGGATATCCACTGTCCCTGCAATTTCCTCCAGATAACGGTCGGCTCCCTGAAAATAGTAAGGCTCCGTCAAACAGGAGATTGCAGATGCCCCGGCTTCTTCGTATTCTCTGGCAATACTCAGATAGGGAAAGTCCGGCGCAATCAATCCTTTGGAGGGCGAAGCCTTTTTTACCTCGCAGATATAGGACATCCCCTTTTTCTTTAAAGCCTCTGAAAATGTCTCCCCGGGAGCTTTCGGCTTTCTCTTTTCCGCCAGTTCCATTAAAACGGAGACCGGCGTCTGTGCTTTCTCTTCCGTAATTCTCTGTTTCGTCTTCTCTGCAATTTCTTCCAGAATATTCATACCCTGCTCTCCTCCGGCTCTCAAAACTATTTTCCGTCTATGCATTCGTTTCTTGTACAAATTCTTCCAGCTTCTTCATGGCCGCTCCACTGTCAATCAACTGTTCTGCCATTCTGACTCCCTCTTCTATCGTCGCCGCCTTTCCGGTGATATAGAGGGACGCCCCGGTATTTAAGCATACCGCCTGACGCTTCGCTCCTTTTTCTTCGCCACTTAAAATTGCTCTTGCAATCGCCGCATTTTCCTCCGGCGTGCCTCCCTGCAATTCCTCTTTACTGCATCTGGTGTATCCAAATTGTTCCGGTACAATCTCATAGGACTGGAACCATCCATCCTTAATCTCACATACAGATGTAGGTGCGCACATGGAAATCTCATCCAATTTATCCTGTCCGTATACAACCATGCCTCTTCTGACGCCAAGCTTCGCCATAACCTGCGCAAGCGGTTCTACCAGCGCTTCATCAAATACACCCATCAGTTCCATATTTGCTCCTGCCGGATTGCTGAGCGGCCCCAGAATATTGAACACGGTACGAATTCCAAGCTCTTTTCTGATTGGCGCCACATACTTCATTGCAATATGATAATTCTGGGCAAACAAGAAGCAAATGTTAATTTTCTTTAATATTTCTGCGCTTCTTTCCGGAGAAATGGTAATCTTCACTCCCAGCGCTTCCAATACGTCTGCGGCGCCGCATTTAGAAGATGCTGCGCGATTCCCGTGCTTTGCCACCGGCACGCCGCCTGCGGCAATCACCATGGCTGACGTCGTAGAAATATTAAAAGAATTAGAACCATCTCCTCCTGTTCCCACGATTTCCAACACATCCATATCATGAAGCAGTTTAATACAATGGGCGCGCATTCCTGCGGCGGATGCGGTAATCTCATCAATGGTCTCCCCCTTTAAAGATAACGCCGTAAGATACGCCGACATCTGTACCGGGGTTGCCTCTCCGCCCATAATCTCATTCATTACCGCTTCTGCTTCCTCATACGTCAAATCTTCTTTTTTTGAAAGTTTTACAATTGCTTCTTTAATCATGTCTCACTACCTCCATAAAATTTTCTATCATAACTCTTCCGTCTGCTGTCATAACAGATTCCGGATGAAACTGAACGCCAAATACCGGATATTCCCTGTGCTCCACTGCCATCACTTCTCCGTCCTCCGACTCCGCCGTTACCCGGAGCACTTCCGGAAGCGTATCCCGCCTTACCGCCAGCGAATGATATCTGGCTGCCGGAAAAGCTTCTCCCAATCCTTCGAATAATCTGCTTTCTCCAACTTTTCGTATTTCCTTTTTCTTCCCATGCATCAATTCCTTCGCATAAGTTATCTCACCGCCAAATGCCTGGCAGATGGACTGGTGTCCCAGGCACACGCCCAGGATTGGTATTTTCCCTGCAAAATACCGAATCGCCGGTATGCAGATTCCTGCATTCTCCGGTCGTCCCGGTCCCGGGGAGAAAATCAGCGCCTCCGGTTTCATTTTTTCAATTTCCTCTATAGTACATTCATCATTCCGAATCACCCGGATATTCGGCTCCGCAGAACCAATTAGCTGATATAAGTTATAAGAAAAGCTGTCATAATTATCAATCAGTACAATCATTCCAATCCCTCCTGTGCCTGTTCCATCGCCTGGATGACGGCTCTCGCTTTATTGCGGCATTCTTCAAATTCTTTCTCCGGCACGCTGTCCGCCACAATTCCCGCTCCGGAGCGGATGCAGACAGAACCGTTTTTCTTATATACCAGGCGGATGGCGATACAAGTGTCCAGATTTCCCGCAAAGTCCAGATATCCTATCGCTCCGCCGTAAATTCCCCGTTTACTCTGTTCCAGCTCTTCAATAATCTGGCACGCCCGGAACTTGGGTGCTCCCGAAAGTGTCCCGGCAGGAAGGATGGAATCTACCGCATCCACCGCGTCTTTATCCTCCCGGATACTGCCCACAACGGTAGAGCCAATATGCATCACATGGGAAAAGCGTTCAATGCACAAATATTTCTCCACTTCTACCGTACCAATCTTGCTGATTCTTCCAATATCATTTCTTCCCAGATCCACAAGCATATTGTGCTCCGCCAGTTCCTTCTCGTCATGAAGCAGTTCTTCCTCCAGCCGGAGGTCTTCCTTTCTGTCCGCTCCTCTCGGCCTTGTTCCTGCCAATGGAAAGGTGCTTAGCTTCTCCTGCTCCAGCTTCGCAAGCGTCTCCGGGGAGGCTCCCGCAATCTCAATATCATCGCTAGAGAAATAGAACATATAAGGCGACGGATTGGAAGCCCTCAGTGCCCGGTAAGTATCAAACAGGCTGCCCTCCGCCTTCGCCCTCATGGGATTGGACAGCACAATCTGAAAAATATCTCCTTCCCGGATATACCGCTTTGCCTTCTCTACCATCTGGCAATACTTCTCTTTCGGAAACTGAGGAAGAATCTCGGACTGAAGTTTCAGACGCTTAAATTCTTCCGGTTCCCCATTCCTCATTAATTCCGCCATCTCTTCCAGTCTTTGCTGCGCCTCTTTATAGGACTGTTCCACATTTTCTGTCCTGACCCCCGTTATCAGCAGCACCTTTTGCCTGTAATGGTCAAAAGCAATAACACTGTCAAAAAGCATCAAATCCATATCCCGGAAATCCTGCTGCTCTTTATCTTCCAGCTTTAGCTTTGGTTCACTATATTTGATATAATCATAAGAAAAATAGCCCACCAATCCTCCGGTAAAGGGCGGCATTCCTTCTATCTTCGGACTTTTATTCTCCTTTAAGATTTCCCTCAGGGTATCTCCCGGATGTGCTACTTTCTTCACAATTTCTTCTTCCTGCCCGTCTCCGGAGGTTTTTCGGATTCTTAACACTCCATCCGTACAGGTAATTTCCATCGCCGGATGATATCCCAGAAAGGAATATCTTCCCCACACTTCCGTCTGGCTTGCGCTCTCCAGAAGATAACAATGCTTACTTGCCTTTCTGAGTATCCGCATAACCTCCACCGGAGTATACCGGTCCGCATATAATTCTTTACATACCGGAATCCTCCGGTACTTCTTCGTTTCTGCTAATTTTTTTACTTCTTCTAGAACTGGATACATGTACTTACCTCCCTGCTATCTGTATTCCTATAATAAAAAAGCGGACAAGTCTGCCTCGAACTCCCTATATCATAAAAAACGCCCGTCCCCGACAGAATACTACTTCTGTCAAGGACGAGCGCTATATACATCACTCGCGGTGCCACCTTGCTTCACGGCATGACCCGTGCACTTTGCGGAATACCATCATATTCCCGGCAACTGACGTATGCCCCCACGTCGCAGAATACTCGGCTTTAAACCTTTGACTGCGCCCTCCGCGGTCCATTTGACAATCTGCATCTCCACCCGGCTCTCACCTACCCGGATTCTCTGTGCGCGCATAACTGCCGTTATCTCCGCTTCAACGGTTTACTATATTGAATTCTTTTCTACTAACCTAACACACAATTTCTGCTTTGTCAATCAGGAATTTAGAAAAATTTTTCTCTGTATTTTACTTTCCGACATTCTCCTCTGTGCTCTCCGCCCCATATCTTACTCTGTCCAGCGTAAATCCTCTGCCTTTTACCTCTTTAATCTGGGTAATCGTAATAAACGCCTTTTCATCTATATGCTTCACTACTTCATTTACCGCATACAACTTCCGATGAGGAATCACACACAGCACGCCTTTTTGCTGCTCCTGGCTGTAACCCTTTTCAATATAAACCATAGTCGCTCCCACATCCAGATCCATCAATATTTTTTCACGGATTTCCTCATATTTTTCAGAAATAATAAAAAGCTGTATCTGAGACTGTCCGAACAAAACCACCTGGTTCATTGCCATCGTCATAATCATCAGCGTCAGTATTCCATAAAGGATCTGCTCAACATCTGAAAAAAACACCTGCACTCCCAAAACCGCGAAATCTACAAGATACATGAAAACAGCAACGGAGCCATGCAGATATTTACTCAGCATAAGCGCAATGATATCCGTCCCGCCCGTGGAAGCTCCCTGCCTTACCACAAGCCCGATCCCCACTCCAAGCAGAAGTCCCGCATAGACAGACGCAAGCATCATATTATCTGTCAGCTCCGTAATCCCGGGGATGCTCTGGGCAATCGCCAAAAACACCGGATAAACGAAAGTACTGACAATAGTTGTCACGGCAAATTTTCTGCCAAGTGTCGCTGCTCCCAACAGAAAAAGGATTCCATTGACAACAAAGATAACCACCGA
>ERZ1673736.1558-NODE-1558-length-29521-cov-21.043779_pt1 | contig 29521 bp, 31 predicted proteins | sample MGYA00580212_ERZ1673736 | MGnify/ENA primary metagenome ERZ1673736 (study PRJEB41218, sample SAMN15661752) | gut metagenome | host: Homo sapiens | place: Canada: London | collected 2015-08-20/2019-03-30 | study: EMG produced TPA metagenomics assembly of...
TACTGAAAAGTAGTCGGGGATTTTTTCTATCATACCTAAAAATTAAGCGTTTACGATTAGTGTTAGTTTATATAATTACCTCGTTAGAATGTTATTTAGAGTTAAATGATGATAGAAATAAATGGAAACCATTATTAGAAGCAGTATGGTCATTTCCGCAATATAATGATAGGATTGACGACTACGCCTATAAAGTAATTGAATGTACGCCGGAAACAATTTTAGATGAACGGGAAGATTTCTCCACTTTTGAACATTTTGGAGAAGATGAATTGAACTATTTTAAGAAGATATATATGGATTCTAAGCATACACCGGTTATAGAATATTTATTGCAACGAGTTAATGAAATATTAGCAGATAACCTATACACAACAAGAAAACCACCAGAAGATTATTCGTTGAAAATAATCAATGACACATATCCGTATATAAAAAAACTTTTAAGAGAACATACCCCGCCAATAGATGATTGTAAAAAATATTCTATTTTTGATAATTCTTGTTGGGGGATTTTTTAATACCAACTTCCAGTTTGTAGAACTGTATTAAATTATCAAATTATAAAGAGGTACAGCGAAAAAACAATTTCTTTCATTGACATTAACCCATAAGAAAAATATCAGTAAGTAAGATTAAAAGAAAGAGTATTGGAAAAACGGATATGACAATCATTATTCATATACTAACGATATTGTTAGCAGTTGCAGCATTCTTAATTATTAAGAACAAACGCTATAAAGCTGTGCCGCTTGTTAGTTGGATTATTTTTATTTTTTTTATCGGATGTGGGATTACTTCGATAGTATCTCTCCTTGTTCCATACGGAGAGATATTTGTATTACCTTTAGGAGGTATTGTCTTGGGTCTGGTATTCATCTTAGCTGCTTTTAACGATTTCTATTCTTTAATAAGATGTAAAGACAGGATAGAAGGTAGATATCGTGGCTATAACACCTATTATGGAGGAAATGGAATTTCTACCCAAGCACCTGTTTTTGAATATATGTATAATGGAACAATATATCAAGAACAGACAACACAAACTATCTCATATAAGCTTTTGACGCAAAATATGAGGAAGGGAGAAACTTATAATATCTATGTTGATCCGAGACATCCATCCGTGTTCATTCTTCAAAAAAAGATAAAAGTGGGTTCTATCATTGCAGTTATATTTGGAATTATGTTTTTTTCAAGCGGAATTACTACGCTGTGTGCAATCTTCCCTATATTTTGGAGTGTGATAAAATGATTTATGAATCAGGGAAGTAAAAAAATAAAAGAACGGTGTATAAGAAAAAGGGGAGTATCCCTCCCCTCACCCGCGGTAAAATCTCACGTACTCCCCGTTAAAATTCCCCCACCAGGTCTCTGCCTGGACAGCTTTCTCTCCCTGTTTTCCGCCTTCCCTGGCAAAATACATGGTGGAAAACAGCATTCCCGTCTCATTCAGAACTGCCGCCGCCCTTAAAAGCGCGTCATCCATAGAAAAAATCACCTGCTCTCCTCTCGGAAATCCCGCTTTTTTCTCCCACGCTCTCACAGCTTCCAGATCCTCTTCATTTAAAACAGACTCTGCTTTCTCCCTCTCCTCTTCTTTTAAGGAAAACAGATAAAAATCAAGAAAACTGTTATCCGCCCCATACTCTTCTCTCAGCTTACGGAAATGGAGAAGCGCCTGTGCGTGGTCCATTGCGGCAATTTCATACTCAAAGTTCTCAAGTCCTTCCCTGATTCCTTCAAAATAAAGAAATCCTCTGCGTCTAAGCTCCTCTCCTGTCATCGTCCTATTCCTCCCGTCGCTTTCTTCTCTTCTGTCTAAAGGGCAAACAGCTCCTTCATTGTCTCAAACAGCTCATAAATATACGGCACCATCCAGAACAGTACCAAAACCAGGCCTGCCAGGCTTGTCAGGAACGCCTGCTCCTCCCTGCCGCTGTGCTTTAGCACCTGGCAGATGACGGATACCAGAATCCCCACCGCGGCAATTCGAAATATCAGACTGACTCCCATTCCATTTCCTCCCTGAACTCTGTTTCGCAGGCTCTCATTCTCCTGTCTGGCTTAAATAAGAATTACTGCCACAAACAGGCCGGTGAGAATCCCTGCGCTGGTGTAGAGGCGGCCTTTCTGGGCAATCTCCTGGTTCAGCTCTTCCGCTTCCCTCTCCAACTCCTCCAGATACAGCGACAGCGTCCTCTCCTGCATTTCCCGATCCAGATAGCCCAGATGTTCGCCAAAGGCCAGAAGCTGCTCTCCCTCTTCCTTCGTCAGAGGCGTCTGGGGTAAATATGCCGTTACCGCCTCCTGCCAAATGGCAAAAAATTCCTTTCCCTGCTCTTTCAAAAGCTGATCCGAAACAGTCTCAAACAGCAGTCCTTCCCTGCCGCCAGCCCGTCTTCCAGCCTTCTGAAATCCCTCGTACAGCGGGGCGTTAGCATAGAGAATTTCTCCTCTCAGATGAATCACCATAACCCTGATTTTTTTCAGAAGCCCCCGCCTCTCTGAAAGTCTCGCCGCCATATATACTCCCAGCCTGCTACAGGAAAGGACGACGAGAAAAGCTCCCAGAATCTTAAGAAACATAAAGTTCACATCCTTTATGGTCTAAAATTCTCTCGACCGTACCAGGTCCTCTTCTTCTGCTCAAAAATACAAATCTGCGAAAAATCTGCTGGCGAAACAGTTCCTGAAACATGGGCTTGGCGGCCAGTTCCTCCATGGAAGAGCCGTGGGCCGCGGCAATCAGGCTGCACCCGCAGCCTGCCGCATACTGAATGGCCTCCAAATCTCCTTTTCCCCCTATTTCGTCTGCCGCCACCACTCTGGGAGACATGGAACGAATCAGCATCATCATCCCCTCTGCCTTTGAACAGCCGTCCAAAACGTCGCTGCGCATCCCCACATCGTTCTGGGGAACGCCCTGAAAGCAGGCTGCAATTTCTGATCTCTCGTCCACAATTCCTACTGTTCTGCCATCCATATATCCACAGCCGTCTGAAATATTTCTCACAATATCCCTCAAAAGCGTGGTTTTTCCACAGCACGGCGGAGATACCAGCAGAGTAGACAGCCATTCCCCCTGAGCCGGATCTGCCAGAAAATGCAGAATCCTATCTGAACATCCCTTTTTTTCGTGGGCAATGCGGATGTTCAGACCGGCAATGGGCTTGATGGTGCGGATTTCCCTGCGTTCTAACACAGCTTTTCCAATCACTCCTATTCTGTGGCCTCCTGCCACAGTGAGAAAGCCCTGGCGGATCTGTTCCTCAAAGGCATACAGGGAATGGCGTGCCGCGCATTCAACCGTCTGTTCAATATCCTTCTGAGAAATCATGCAGACTGCAGAGCGGTTCTCCTTTAAACGGTCTGCGCTGGAAACAGAGAGCAGCCCTCCCTCTTTCCCCACTGCGTATTCCTGCCCCTTCACAGTAATAAACAGCGGTTTTTGGCTTCGCAGCCGCAGCTCCTGAACCTCTTCCCAGTCATCAGCTGTCTTCATAAGAATTTCTCTGACATGAAAAGGAAAGATCTGTAAAAGCTCTGCCTGTCCTGCCTTTTTCTCTGCCATCTCTCGCCGCCTCCCCTAAGAATCGGCCTCTCGCCGTCTGTCTTAGTCCATATATATGCCGGGACAGGCAGATTATGAGAAAATCGCATATTTTTTGGCATGTTCCCTCTTCAGTTCTGTTTTTTCTCTCAGGCCTTCACTGCCCAGCGCATTTTTGTAGATCTTGCCCTGCTGTTTCTGGCGCACTCCTCTGCGGACGGGCGGATTACCTCCTCTGAAATTTCCCGGTAAACCCCCTGCTTTTTCAGCTGCTTAAAGGAGCGTTTCACCATTCTGTCCTCGCCTGAGTGGAAGGTTAAAATAGCTGCCTTTCCGCCTTCCTTTAAAGCGCCCGGAAGCTTCTCCAGAAAAGCGTACAGCACCTCAAATTCGCTGTTTACATCAATGCGGAGAGCCTGAAACACCCTGGCGCAGGATTTTTTCACCGCTTCCTTCCGCTCCTTCTCCGGAATAAAGGACAGGGCCGCCTCAATGGCTTCCTTCAGCTGTGTTGTCGTTTCCACCGCCTGTCCTCTGCGGAAGCGGTTGAATACCTCCTGGGAAATCTCCTCCGCGTAAGGTTCATCGGAATTTTCTATCATCATGCCGCAGAATTCCTCTCTGTCAATCTCCCGGAGCCGCTCTGCCGCCGTGGCCCCCTTCTCCGGATTCAGGCGCAGATCCAGAGGTCCCTCATATTTATAGGTAAATCCCCTCTCCGGGTTGTCAATCTGCATGGAAGACACGCCCAAATCTGCCAGAATAAAATCAAAGGGGCCCTTCTCCTCTGCCAACTGATCAAGCTGTGCAAAATTCATCAGACGTACCGTAAGGATATCCGGCCCATATCCAGCGTCCAGGAGGCGTTTTTTCGTCTTCTCAGACTCAATCGGATCCACATCCAGGCCGTAGATATGTCCCTGTCCCTGCAGCTTTTCCAGCATTCTTCTGGTGTGCCCTCCATATCCCAGGGTAGCGTCCACTCCTGTCTGCCCCGGCTGGATATCAAAAAAGTCCAGGATCTCATTCACACAGATAGAAATGTGCATGCCCGCCGGCGTTCCGCCCTTCTGAATCACCCGCTCTACCGTATCCTTGTATTTTTCAGGGTTTAACTCCTTATATTTCTCCTGATAGCTTCTGGGATGGGTGCCCTTGTAGCGCACTCGCCTCTTGTGGGGAGTCTGCATCCCTTCTCCCTCTCCTTTGCTCTGAACCTGCTTTTCCTCTCTCTGATCCATAGTGTCTGTTCTCCTTGCATTCTGCTGTATTTTATAGTGTTCGTTAAATTTCTGGTTTTTGTTTATTATAGCGTATATTGCAGGTTCTGTCATGCCGTTTAGAACTGAAAGAGGAGGCTGAAAGCCCTGCCAGCTTCCCTTAAAATCCCTCAAAATATCGTTCCGGACAGAAGTTTCCCGTTCCAAACAGCTCGTCCACTGCCGCCAGATAGCTGTCCATGGTGCCTGCCTTCCGTATTTTTTTCGCCTGCTTCTCACAGCCAGGGAACAGAGTCATCTGATAGCTCCACAGTTCTTTCATCTTAAACAGCGCGTTCCGATCCCCTGACATGATCTCCCGGTATCCTTCCAGAATCTCGTCGTGGAAGCTTCGAAACTCCTCCTTTGTCATTCTGGCGTCCTGATCCGACAGGCTTCCCGCAAGCCCCGGGTTTGCAATCATGCCCCGCCCCAGCATCACGCTGGCAGTGCCGGGAAACTCCTTTGACAATTTCTCCGCCGCCTGCGGGCTGAAAATATCCCCGTTGTAGCAGAGCCAGTCTTCCGGCTTTCCCTGCTGCCCGGCCGCCTGCTCAGCCAGAGAAAACGCCTTCCGGTTAGGAGTATTTTTATAGAAATCCTTCTGCACTCTGGGGTGAATCACCAGTTCGCTCACAGGAAAACGAAGGTACAGGCTGAGAAGCTCCGCAAATTCCTCCGGCTCTTCCATTCCCAGCCGCGTCTTAATGGAAATCTTCATCCCCCGCCGTTCAGAGCAGCTGTAAATCTGGTCTAAAAACTGGGACAGCGCTTCCCGTCTGTCGGCCGCCAGAAAGCCGGATCCCCTTCCCTTGGACACCACGGTTCCGGAGGGGCAGCCCAGATTCAGGTTCACCTCCCTGTATCCCAAATCTTCCAGAATCTCCAGCGCCCTGCAGAAGGCGTCCCCGTTGTTTGCCAGAATCTGCGGAACCACATAAATCCCTTGATTGTGCTCCGGCAAAATATCGTTTTTCTCTCTGGACGTCATGGCCTTCCTCATATGCGGCGAAAGAAAAGGAGTGAAATATTTCTTCACTCCCCCAAAATGCCGGCCGCAGGCATTTCTGTAAATATATCCCGTAATTCCCTCCATGGGGGCTAAATAGTAATTCATCTTTTTTCTGCTCCTTCCCGGCGCGCTGCGCCTCTTTCGTTTTTTCACAAATCAGGGAGAAGCCCTGCGGCTTCGGCGTCTCCTCCCGCAGCTGCAAAGCTTCTCCCTGTTCTTTTTATGCCATGTGTCCCCCGCTATTTGCTCGCGTACTCCGGCAGGTTCTCCTGAAGGAACTCATGGGCCACATCCTGAGGCTTCTGTCCCTCCTCGTCCACCAGGTAATTCAGTCCCGCCATAACGTCTGTGGACAGTACAGAAGCCAGCTGCTCTGTAATCTCCCTGATTTCCGGATATTTCTCCATGATTTCTCCCCGGAAAACAGGAACTGCATAGTAAGGCGGAAATACGCCCGCATCGTCCTCCAACACTGCCAGATCGAATTTCTTTAACAGTCCGTCGGTGGAATACGCATCAATTACCTGTCCTTCCCCGTTCATCAGAGCTGTGTAGCGGGCAGAACCGTCCACGCCCTTCTTATCAAACTGGAAGCCGTACTTGTCCTCCACTCCCAGAAGGCCGTCCTCCCGGTTCATAAAGGCCAACGTGGAACAGATCGTCACCGGCTGAGGCAGAGATTTCAGGTCGCTGATCGTCTTTAAACCGTACTGCTCTGCCAGCTCCTTTGTGGTAGAAAGGGTGTAGGTATTGTTCACATTCAGGGAGTTTAAAACCTCCAGGCCGTACTGCTCCTTCATGCCCTTTACAGAATCCTGGTAAACCTGCTCCACATCAGAGCTGGCTGGATTCTTCAGAATATTTACATAGAGTGTTCCCGTATAGTCGACATAACCGTCGATCTCATTGCTCTGAATCGAAGACATGCAGACGGAACCGGCTCCCAGATCCGGAGTAGTCTCCACGTCCAGCCCCAGCTCTCTCTCTATGGATTCAGAAAGCATATAGGCAAAAATCTCGTTCTCCGTAAAGTCCATGCTGGCAATTCTGATATCAGCCGTCTTCTTCGTCTGGAACAGGCTGGTAAACAGAAGGGCAATCAGCAGGACTGCTGCTGCGGCAATGACGAACATCTCTCTCTTTTTCCGTCTGCGCTTCTCATCCTTATTCTTGCCATCCAGCAGGCTGACAGGAGTCACAATCGTCTCAATCGCCGCAAATACCCGGTCCACTAAGAGAGCCAGGATACAGGCCGGAATGGCGCCTGCCAGGATCATCACGTTGCTGACGGTTCTGATTCCGGAAAATACCAGATATCCCAGTCCGCCGCCGCCCACATAGGCTGCCAGAGTCATCAGTCCCACTGCGGAAACTGCGGAAATTCTCACACCAGTCATGATGACAGGTAGAGCCATGGGAAGTCTTACCTTAAATAAAATCTGGCTTTTCGTCAGTCCGATTCCCTCCGCCGCCTCCAGCATCTGCTCATTAATATTCATAAGCCCCGCGTAGGTATTCTTGATAATCGGAAGCAGAGAGTAAATCACTACCAGAAAGATAGCCGGCTTCATACCGATTCCAAACACAGGGATAGCCAGACCTAACAGCGCCATGCTTGGCACTGCCTGGACAATGTTTGCAAAGGCCAGCACCGGCTTGCTGGCCGGGCGGATGTAGGAAATCAGAATGCCCAGAGGCACTCCGATGAGGATGGCGGCCAGAAGCGCCAGCACCGTCAGCTCAATGTGCTCGATCAGCAGAGAAAGAACCTCTTCCTTTGAGGAGACAAAATAGTTCAATAATTCCTTCATTCCTTCCATTACTCCCATTATGACTCCTCCTTTCCTTCATCTGCGATAAACTGGCGGCTCAGCGTATTAATCAGCGTACTTCTCGTAATCAGTCCCTCTATGATCCCCTGGCTGTTGACAACCGGAAGGGTGGACAGATGGTGCTCGTCAAACAGAGTGAGCAGATCCACAATGGAGCTGTCCGGCCCTACGGAGGTAAATTCCCGATACATAAAATCCTCTGCCGGCTTCTTGATATCGTGGACTCCGATCAGGGACTCGGCGAACAGCACGCCGAACAGCCGTCCCTTCTGATCCGTCAGCATCAGGGTGTCGACCTTTTTTCGTCCCATGGTCTCGATACACTTGAAAATCGGCATCTTCGGGTGGCAGCACACCGGATCCGTAATCATGATGTCCCTGGTCTTTATGTACTCCGGTGAAGTCCAGATACGTTTCGGACCGATAAAATTCCGGACGAAATCATTGGCCGGATTCTTGAGAATATTTTCCGGCGTATCAAACTGGGTAATCTTTCCTTCCTCCATAATGCAGATGCGGTCTGCCAGCTTGATAGCTTCGTCCATATCGTGGGTTACGAACACAATCGTCCGCTTCATGGCTGTCTGCATGTCGATGAGGGCTGTCTGAATCTGCGCCCTTGTAATCGGATCCAGGGCTGAAAACGGCTCATCCATCAGAATGATCTCCGGCTCCGCCATAAAGGCCCGAACCACGCCCGCTCTCTGCTGCTGCCCGCCGGACATTTCCGACGGATACGCGTCCATAAACGTAGCCGGATCCAGATTTACCATGTTCATCAGGCGGATGGCGTTCTCCTCCATCCGGTCTCTGTCCTTGGACTTCATCCTGGCAATAATCTCGATATTTTCTCTGATAGTCATGTGTGGAAACAGGCCGATCTGCTGGATCACATACCCCATCCGCCTGCGCAGCGCAATCGTATCCATGTGGGCGATATCCCGCCCGTTAATCTCCACCGTGCCCTCCGACGGGAGAATCAGCTTGTTGATCATCTTAAGCGTGGTTGTCTTTCCGCATCCGCTCTCTCCTAACAGAACCACGAATTCTCCATCCGGAATCTGAAAACTGATGTCGTCGATTATTTTCTTGCCGTGAAACGTTTTGGAAACATGTTTGAATTCAATCATTGGATCACCCTCCTGCATGTTCGGTTCCCATGGACCGTCCGGTCCGCCTGAAGTGACACAATACAGAAAAGCAAAACCGCCTGTGAAAGCAGGCGGCGAAAGGTTTTTCTGAAATAGACATCTAAAATAGGCATCTAAACGCACTGAAATTACACGTACTGCCGATACGCAAATCCTTCCAATGTCTGCGAGATTAGCTGACGGATTCGGAAAAGAAGGTTTCCTATGACAAGGCCTGCCAATTCACCCCAAAAGATTGGTTCTCCCGCTGCCGCGGCTGACGGCATTCGACGTTCTGCATTGATTATATGCTATTATACAATAAATAATTCATGAAAACAATAAAGTTTATCTTAATTTTTCTGTTAAATTGTCAAATCTGTCTGATCCCAGCCGTCTCCCTCCAGCGTCCCTCCCGGCGTCTTTTCCGGATCCTCTCCCGGCGCCGTCCTGCAGCCGGCTGCCCAGAACAGCCCGCGGCGTCTCTCTGCGGCTGCCTCTGGAAGCACCTTTTCCGGAAGCGGATAGCCGTTGGCCGCCGCGTCCCGGCAGGCCCAGTGAAGGCGGTAGTACAGATCCGCCGCGTCTAAAAGTTCCCGTTCCGGACGGAGGCTGACGCTGCGCTCAAATTCCTCCAGCGAGCAAAACTCCCTGATTTTTGCCGCGCATTCCTCCACACTGCAGATGTTCTCCGGCCAGTCCAGCCTTTCAAACAGGCCCAGCGCCCACTCCATCACATACAAGTTTTCATACTGCCAGGAAAACTGAATCTGCGTCCTGTAATCAGGGCAGCCGTCCCTCAGATAAGCCTTCTCAGACGGCGAAAAAAATTCCTCAGCCCGGAATCGCCCTGCAATGTCCCGTACAAAGGCTCCCGCCTCAGAAGGAGTCATTCCCTCCCCCAGAAGACATTCGGAATAGAGGGATACGGTCAGCAGCGCGGCGGCTCTCCCGCAGATCTGATGTTTTGCTCTTCTGTCAGCCTCCCTCTCCGTCTCTATCACAGGCAGGGACAGAGGCGTATAAATCTGCCGGCGCCTCAGCTGCATCACGCTTTTTTTCCGCCTGGCCAGAGCCTCCTTCAGGAAAGCCTTCTCTTCCGGCCCCTCTTCCTGGCTTCTCTCCTCCAGCAGAGGAAGATAGTTCTTTACCTTGCTGTTTCCATTGTCATCCAGGATCATTCTGCCGTCCGGCCCTGCCAGGGCGCTTCCTCCTTTGGTCCGGACGCCCCGAAGCTCCTTCAGAATCTCGTTCATCCTGTTCTCAGCCAGAAGGATTTTCTCCCTGTCCGCTCTCTCACTTTTCCGGCTGAAAGAATAGTGAACCCGTACTACGCTCCCGCACTGTTCTATCGTGTACAGGAGATGGCGTTTTACGTTTCCATGCGCCGTTTCCAGATTCCGCAGATATCCCTTCACCCCGCTCAGCTCCTGCCTGGCATAGATCCGGGCCTCTCCCTCGTCCTCTATTCCGAACGCTGCAAAGGAAAACTCTACGCCCTGGCATTGAAAGCGGACGGCGCCGCCCTCTTTTTCATATGGACTCTTTATCATCTCCGAGATCCGGTCTGCTATCTGTCTTCCCTGAGCCTCCCGGCAGAAGAAAAGCTCCCCCGCTTCATATCTGGGCGCATTCCTTTTTTTGGTAAAAAATCTCATAGCTTCCTCCTGCGCGCCGTCCCAGGCGCTATTGTTCTGTCAGCTCTCCCTCATTGGCTTCCTCTTCCTGGATCTCCTTCTCCGCCTGTCTGTCTCTGATGGCAATTTCAATCACAGACTGGGGCACGTTCACCGAGAGAGCGGCAAACTTTCCCTTTTCCTCCGCCGTCCGGCAGGCCTCCTCGTAGAAGAAGCGCACCAGCTCGCGGTTCAGTTTTCCGCCTCTCCAGTGAAATACGAAATAAGGCTGTTTTTTCCTGAGCGCCGTCTTCAGACGCCTGGCCACGTCCTCCTCCTTGGTCAGAGAAAGTCTCTGCTCTCTGTAATAAAAGCTGCCGCTGTCCGGACAGGCCGGAACGGGATAGAGAAGCTTCTGGTGGTCTCTGAACAGTTCCCTGTCCCCCAGATTGAAATAATCGAATCGGGCGGCCCCATATCTGCCCAGAGAGTTGTCAAAGGTAGCGTCCAGGTGATACCAGGTTTTCCCAGGCTTCACCACATTCCAGGCGTGCCGGTACTTGATGCCCTGATCGGGAGCAGCCTCACTGACAGCGATGATGCACTCGATATTCAGACGGTCGCAGAGGATTTTCACGGTCTTTGCGATTCCCTCGCACACCCCCACCCCCTGCTGCAGAGGACCTATAATCTCGTGGGAGTACTGCTTCTTTAATTTGTCGTAGGTGACGTTTTCACAGATAAAATCATGGATAAACTGCTCCGCCTCCTCCTTCGTCTTCCCCTGGGCCTGCCGTGTTAAGCGGTTGATTCTGCCCTCCAGCGCCTTCTGATGTTCCTTTATCTTCTTTTTTTCAAACATGTAGGACGGCTTCATTCTCACATACTGGGAGTCCTCTGTAAACCGGTACTGAAAACTCTCCACATAAAAAATCTCCGGATGATCCAGCCGGAGTCTGAAGAAGACGTCGGACAGCTGACGGTTGTCCAGTCTCCTTACGGAAATTTCCGAAGCGATTTCACAGAACCCGGCGAACATGCCGCGGTACGCCTCCTGTTCCTCCCGGTTCATCTGTCCATAGTAATATTCCTGCGCCATGGGCGTTTCATTCCTCCCCTGTTTCTCATTTCATTTTTCTGTCAGGAGTATATCACAGGAGTTTTTGTTTGACCAGACTCTCGAAAAGCTTCCTGGCAAACTGTTTCTGCCCCTCTCCTGTAAAATGTACTCCGTCGTGGGCCAGGGGAATCTCCCAGTCCCAGGTATCGGCAAACTGCAGGCCCAGTTTTTCTGCGATCTGCCTGTAAACCGGCCCCAGGGCCTTCGCCTCCCTGTCAAAGATCTCCTCCTCTTCTCCATACCTTCCTATGTCAATCCCAGGAGGAGCGATGAGAAGAATCTTTTTCCCCTCTCCCTGAATCTGCGGATGGTTCAGCGCGTGCAGAAGAAACGCTTCCATGTTCCGCCCCGCCTCCGCGGCGTCCGGCTGAAAGGAATTTAAGATATCGTTGGTTCCCAGCATCACCGCCAGAACGTCAAAGGGGGCGTCCTCCTCCAAAATTTTGCCAAACCGTTCCAGAAACCAGCCTGCGGGGATCTCCCGCCCGTTCATGCCCTCGTTGACCGTATCCCAGCCCGTCAGCTCTGCAAATACCTCAGGCCACCGCTCCCCCGCATCCAGCCGTCTCCCCAGCCTTGAACCGGCGTCATAGCCAAAGGTATTGGAATCTCCAAAACATACCATCCGCTTCATCATTTGTGATACGGAGCCCCCTCGATAATCCGGAAGCTTCTGTAAATCTGCTCCAGCAGCACCACCCGCATCAGCTGATGTGGAAAAGTCATCTTAGAAAAGCTCAGAGCAAAATCAGCTCGATCCATCACCTTCTTAGACAGCCCCAGAGAGCCGCCGATGACAAGCTGGATATGGCTTTCTCCGCTAAGGCCCAGGGAGTTTATTTTCTCTGCCAGCGCCTCGGAATCCAGCATTTTCCCCTCAATTGCCAGAGCTATCACATAAGCGCTGTCCTTTACATGGCTTAAAATCCGCTCCCCCTCCTTGTCCTTAATCTGCCTTTCCACTGCTTCGCTGGCCCGATCCGGCGTCTTCTCATCCGCTACCTGGATGATCTCCAGCCTGCAGTACCTGGAAAGCCGTTTGGAATACTCTGCGATAGCCTCCTCAAAAAAACGCTCCTTAATTTTTCCTACCGCAATTACTGTAATTTTCACTGCTTTTCTCCTTCCTGTTCCTTTCCGCCGCCTGAAAGCTCTCCTCGTATCATGGCCTTTAACAGCTCCCTGGCCCTCGCATCCGCCTCAGGCCTTCTGTTTTTCACCTTTTTCACCGGCTTTCCGTCGTCTGTTCTCTGAATTCCGTAAATAATCCTCAGAAATTCTCCAACCTCCTCCCAGGCTTCCCGGCTCTCTGGAATCAGGTCCAGGCCCATCTGAAAGACGTGGAACATGCCGGCGTAAATGGATGTGCGTACCTTCACGCCTGCCTTTTTCGCCTTCTCCGACACCTGCAGCGTATCGCTTAACAGCACCTCATACTCCCCCGCCTGCATCAGCATGGGGGGAAGATCTGAAAAATCTCCAAACAGAGGGGAAAGGTAAGGATTCTTCGGGTCCGCATCCCCGATGTAGCTGCACTGATACAGCATATTTTCCCTGGAATTTCCAAACAGCGGATCAATCTCATAGTTGCTCTCATAGGATTCCCCGCTGAGCGTCACGTCTGTCCAGGGAGACATGGTGATAATTCCCCCTGGAAGAGGAAGCTTCTGATCCTTTAAATACATAATAAGGGACAGGGCCAGCCCTCCTCCGGCAGAGTCCCCTGCGACCACGATCTTGTCCGGTTCGTAGCCCTTTTCCTCCAGAAGCCACCGGTAAGCGGCCGCAGCGTCCTCAAGAGCCGCAGGAAATGGATGTTCCGGCGCCACCCGGTAGTCCACGCTCAGCACGTCTGCCCCGTAGCTTAGCTTCGAATAGCGGACTGCAAAGCGGCGGTAAATATTTTTCATAGGGCCGATATAGCCGCCTCCGTGAAGCTGCAGGATCACCCGCCCGGTCACCGCGTCCTCAGGCGTCAGATATTCCATAGTACAGGCATCCAGCTCCACCAGTCTGTAAACGTATCCTGCCGGACATCTCCAGGCCGGTTCCACGGGGCGTTTTCTGAACTCGCCTGTCTGGATAGGTTTTTTTAACGCCGTCTCCATCACGTCGCTCATCATTTCCCTGGTCAGACGCCCAATAGCGCTGACTTCCTCCCGCTTTTCGGTTCTCTTTCTGTTTTCTCTTCTTTTGTCCCCTGCCAGGCGTTTCGGTTTTTCTCTCTTTTTCTGTCTGTTCTTCTGTCTTCTATTCTGTCTGCTGTTCATCGTTATATTCATTCCTTTCGCTTCGCTCAGGCACAAAACGTTATGAAAATGTTTTCCTGAGCTTATTTTTTCTTTATAGTTCTTCTTATAGGGAACTCGGTATACTACAAATCACGGGGAGGTGAGTGGGCTGTCCGGCTTGCCGGATGACCGTATTTTTATATGTGTAGTCCGCCTTTTCAAGCACAAATAAGTGTGACCTAAGAGCACGTAATCTTATCTTTGTATAAACAATCTCGTTTATGGCTTAGGCGTTCAGTCAATGCCGTCTCTCCCTATAATCTTTATTAAACCTCTCGGTTCTGAAAGGAGTCCCTATGGCTTTAAAAATCGTGTACAAAATCTGCTGTGGCATTGATGTCCACAAGACTTTTGTAGTTGCCTGTATCGCTTCTACGAACGATAAAGGCGTCACTTCTTACGAGAGCCATCGGTTTTCGACCTACACGAGCGGTCTGAAAACTTTGCCACAATGGCTACTCGACCGGGATTGCAAGGATGTCTGTATGGAATCCACCGGTAAATACTGGCTCCCCGTTTATAACATCTTGGAAAAAGACTGTTCGATTGTCCTTGCCCATCCTAAATACGTTAAGGCTATCCGTGGAAAGAAAACTGACAAAAAAGATGCCAAATGGATTGCTGACCTGTTTAAGCATGATCTTGTTGCCGGAAGCTTTATGCCACCCGCTGACATTCGCCAGCTTCGTGACCTTATGCGCTATCGTTTCAAACTGACCTGCTTCAAATCAAGCGAAAAGAATCGTTTGCAGAACTGTCTCACGGTTTCCAATATCCAGTTGGGAAACGTTGTCTCGGACACCTTCGGCAAATCTGCTCAGGCGATACTGGATAAACTTTTGGAAAATCCCGCAGATACTTCCTTTGACCTTGAGCCTCTCGTTTACAAAAGTTTGAAAAAGAAACTTCCGGAACTCCGTGACGCCATTGACGGTTATATCACTCCGGAACAGGCTGGCAAACTCAAGGTGATCAAAGCTCACTATGAAAACCTTGAATCCCGGAAAGCAGAGCTTGAAGAATTCATTCTTGCGCTCGCCGCTCCCTATCAGCAGGAACTTACCATTCTTCAAACTGCTCCTGGTATCAGCAGTCCTTTCACTGCCATCGGAATCATTTCCGAAATCGGTACCAATATGGAGGCTTTTCCTTCGGCGAAACACTTGTGCTCATGGGCTGGGCTTACACCAACCAACAATGAAAGCGCAGGGAAGAAAAAATCTGTCCGGGTGTCCAAGGCCGGATGCTACATCAAACCGCTTTTAGTACAGTGCGCAAACGCTGTCGTAAAAAGCACTAAGCATCCTGAAATGCGTAACCGTTATCTCCGTCTCAAAAAGCGTCGCGGTCACAAGAAAGCAATCATTGCAATAGCAAGAATGCTTCTTACCGCATTATACCATATGTTGAAGAACGGAGAAAACTATAATGCGGAGCTTTATCGAAAATCTGATTTACCACCTGTAAATCGTGAGATTACCGTAGAACAGGCACTCATGATCGCCAGAAACCAAGGTTATAAGATCAAGTCAGCAACTGCATAACCTTAACATTCTCAATATTCAATTTTTAAAGCAGCCACCGAAAGATGGCTTGTTTGTGATGCGATTAAGGGAATGGATACCCTCTACTTCTCATTTTCAATCTTTTCCTCTTTAAATATGGAACCGCCGTCCCAGCTCCCGCTTTACGCTTCTGGATCCCACCGCCCCGGTAACAGCCAGAAGCAGAAACGCTATTCCGGCTGTAAACAGTGACAGAAACGGCTTTGTCACCAGCCCGGCCCACCACAGCGCCAGCGGAATCATGGTAAACAGCGTAATCACAATCTGATACATAAAATGCACCTGCCAGTTCAGGTGGTTCAGGGCGATCAGGCCTCCCACCGCGACTACGTTAAACAGCAGTACGCAGGGAATCGCATAGTTAAAAGCCCAGCCTCCATAGCCGCAGAACCAGTCAATCAGAGCCAGGAGCACGCAGGCCCCCAGAGACTGGCGGACCAGCCGTCCGGCCAGGCTGGAATGCCGTAGAATGGAGAAGCGTACCGTCATGGCCGCGTAGGCGATGCCTGCAATTGAGAGCACAGACCACCATTTTCCCAGCCACCTGTAAGTAGCCGCGTTGACGATTCCCGTAATGACCGCTGCGGCCAGAAGCGCGCCGTAAAACCAGGGCGCTGCCTTCCTGATCCTGTTTTTCTCCTCCGTCATCTCCGGGTAGCTTCCTCTGTCAAACTCAGACGCAAACGCTCCGTTCTCCTCGCGCCCGGTCAGAATTCCTTCCTGTTCCAGCCATCCGTACACATAATCTTCAAAACGTCTGTCCGCCTTCACGCTGGCAAAGGTCAGATCCACCGTATCCCCAAAGGCCATCACGCCGCATTTCAGCGGCTGGCGCGGCGAAACCCCGATCATGACATGAAAATCCTCTATTTTCTCCTGAAACGGCTCCTCCACAGCCACCGGACCTAAATTGGACAAAGTCAATGTGTAGCCCTTCGTATTTTTCGCAAACAGGATTCCTGTGATCAGGTGCTTGAGAGCCAGCGGCGTGATTCGCACATACCACTTTTTCTCCTGGGATACATTGCTGGCAATGGTCTCCTCCAGGCGTTCCCTGACAATCTTTTCATCCATCTGGCGGCTGACCTCCGAAAGCACCTCGTCAAAGGAAGCCGGCCTTCTGTGGGCAGGAAAAGAGATATTAGTCACAGCAAAAAAATTCGCCATCGTATCTGACTTGAAAAACGCCCTCAGATTAATGGGAAGATTCACTGCCACCGGCTCCTTTTTCGTCTCTCCGTCCAGGTACACCTGAATCAGAGACCACAGCAGAAGAGCAGCCAGGTACTTAGTCATGCTGACCTTTTTCTCACGGCACAGGGCCTTGAATTTCTTCAAATCCAGATAGCCGTGAAAAACAGCTGTCTCTCCAAAGGGCAGATTTTTTCCTTTCAGCTGAAAGGCCCTCTGCTTCTCATACCCTGTATTGGTTCCCTTTCTTCCCTGATCATAGTGAAACAGATAGCCGTCGTCGCTGTATCCCGCCTCCCTCTGAAGCGTCTCCTGCCTGTCTTTTTCCTCCTGGCTTCCTGCTTTTTCTTTCTCCGGGCCAGCCGTTTCCCCAAGAATTAAATAATGTTCCACCAGGCGTTTCAGAAAATTCATGGCTCCCATGCCGTCCGTCAGCCCGTGAAACACTTCAAAATTGATTCGTTTTTTGAAAAAGCTGACGCGGAACAGATACATCTGACTGCTGTGGGGCTCTATAAAACGGCAGGGATACGGCGTTTCCGGCTCCACCTCAGGCTCCCTGGTATTGGTCTCAAAATAGTTCCAGAAAAAGCCTCGTCTCAGCTTCACCTGAAACACCTGAAACTCGGGAAGCGTCTGCTTCAGCGCCTCCTGAAGCCTCGCCCCGTCCACCTCCTCGGCCAGCACTGCGCTGACCCGGAAGACATTGCTCAAATCCTCTCCTGTCACCATGGCAAACAGCTTTCCCGTGTTGTCAAGACGCCTCCAGCCGGCTCCCTGAACGCGCTTTCTATCCTTCCATCTCTTCATTTCAGCCTCTTTTTAGCGCTGGCCAAACTCCAGACGCATATCATACCACACTACGTTTCCGTGAACGGATCTGGAAACCCCATAATTTACATAACCGAACTTTTCATAGTAGTGGATCAGCCGGTCCTTGCAGGTGAGAATCATACCCTTTCTTCCGGCCGCTCTGGCCCGCTCCATAAGCGCTCTCATTAAAAGCTCTGCCACTCCCTGATTTCGCTCCCCGGGAATCACATCCAGCCCGAACACGCTCTGGTAGGCCCCGTTTTCCCTGTGAAACGCCTCATCCTCGTACATCTCGTCGCAGATGGCTGTCTCGTCCGTCACGCATCCATTGATAAAGCCGATAATTCTGCCCGCTTTTTCTGCAATGAGAAAGCTCTCCGGAAACGTCTTAATCCGCCGCTCAAAGTCTGCTCTCCCAGCCGCCTCCGCCGCCGGAAAGCATTCTGCCTCCACCGCCGTTACCAAATCCAAATCTTCTGGTTTTACTGTCCTAATCTTAATATCCATCTTTTATCCGTCCCTCTTTTTCTTTGTCTTTCTCTCTTTTCCTGTGTTTTTCTCTCTTTTTCTGTGCCCTTCTGCCATCTCTTTTCCAGCGCGCTTCCTCCTCATTTCTTCTAAAGCGCGCCAAAAGCCCGGCGTCGCCGGGCTTTCAGTCTCCTTTGGGCGGGCCGTTGTCCCTATGCCCTGAAATAATATCCTACGCCCCACTTCGTATGAACGTACTTGGGATCGCTGGGGCTTGGTTCAATCTTCTCCCTGAGACGTCTTACATGGACGTCCACCGTCCTCACGTCCCCGCCTGCTGCCGCTTTATTTCCCCAGACATAGCCCAGCAGCTCCTCGCGGCTGTAGACCTTGTTGGGATGGCACACGAACAGCTCCAGCAGATCAAACTCCTTGGCCGTCAGGTTAATCTCTCTGTCAGCAATGAAAATCCTTCTGCTGTCTGTATCCAGCTTCAAATCGCCGGCAGAAATCACACGGCTTCCCGGCTTCTCTTCCTTTTTCATGCGGCGGGTATTTCGCCTCATAATCGCCTTGATTCTGGCTTTCAGCTCCAAAATATTAAATGGCTTGGTCACATAGTCGTCTGCGCCGTACTCCAGTCCCAGAATCTTGTCCATGTCCCCGCCCTTGGCCGTCAGCATGATAATCGGCATTTCCGAAAATTCCCGGATGGCCTGGCAGACCTCGAAGCCGTCCCGCTTGGGAAGCATCACGTCAAGCAGCACCATATCGTATTCCTTCTCTCTGGCCATCTGAACCGCTTCTTCTCCGTCGTAAGCGCAGTCTACCTCCATTCCATCCTGCTCCAGGCTGAAACGGATTCCTTTTACAATCAATTTCTCATCATCTACTACTAAGACCTTTGCCATTCTCCCACCTCTTCATCACATTTTCACACTGTGATTCTATCTTTTATCTTTTGAAAGGCAGCTTCCTTGATCCCGGAAACCTTCATAATATCCTCTATTTTTTGAAAACCGCCGTATTCCTCCCGATAGCGGATAATATCCTCTGCCCGGGATTCTCCAATTCCCGGAAGGGTTGTCAGCTGCTCTCTGGAGGCTGTGTTAATATTCACCAGAGCCGCCCCCTCCCCGGATGTGCCAGGACTGTCCGGACCAGTTTCTGAGGGATTGATCACTCCGGCTCCTGACGCCTGTTCTTCCAGAATCCGTCTGGCAGTCTCCTGATCCGGCACCTGAATTTTCATGCCGTCTGTCAGCTCCTGGGCCATGTTCAGGCAGTCCGGCGCTCCCTGCTCTGTGCATCCTCCCGCCATGGCCACCGCCTCGTATACGCGGCTTCCCTTTAAAAGCTGGTACACGCCCGGAGAAACGACCTGGCCGCAGACATGGACATAGATAAATTCCTCCGGTTCCTGTGTCTGCTCTGCCGAAGACACGTCTGAAGTCTCTGCTTCTGAGCGCTCTTCTGCCGTCAGATTTTTCTCTGCTTCCAGGGTTTCCTCCGTTTCCGGCGTCCCACTCACCCTTTCACGGCTTTCTTCCCCTATCACAATTCTGGTTCCCGTCTGGCTGCCCGGGCCTTCGCCGTCCATCCGGCTGCAGCTGTAGCATAGTCCGGCTGCTATCATGCACACAAGGGCAGCCACCGCCTTCGCCCGTCCTGCTGCCTTTTCTTTTTTCATATGTATCGGTACCTCCTGTCCTTCTGGCAGAAGATACTGTTATGCCTGTATTCCTATTCTACCTAAAACCCATGTTAAACACAAGCACTAAATCGTCAGCTTTCCCACCGGAAAATAATAATCCCGGCAACAGCCACCGCCGCTCCTATGGCTTTTCTCCACTGAAAACCGGCCTTTGCCACACCGAACAGTCCCAAGACCTCAATCCCGTAGGCCACCAGAATCTGGCTTACCACAATCAGAAGCGCGGCTCTGGCAGGTCCCAAGGCTCCCATGCTCTTAATCACCGTGTAGGTAATAAACGCTCCTATCACGCCGCCGGCCAGCATATATTTAGGCTCCACCTGAAGCAGTCCTCCGATTCGTTCCCTGCCAGAAAACAGCCAGAACACCGCGCAGGTCAAAAAGGCTGACGCCTGAACCCAGCCAGAGGCAACCCATGTGCCGGTCTGCTTCGTCACCTCCGTGTTAAAAACGCCCTGAATGCTCATCAGCGCCCCTGATACCAGGGCTGTAATAGTTCCCCACATAATAAAAAACCTCCATGGTTCAAGATACGCTTAGTATCTGTCCCCATGGAGATTTTATGCGAGATTTTCCTATTTAATTGCAAAATCAATGGAAACAGAGGCTTCAATCTCAATTTCTCCGCCCATTACATTGGCGCCCATACCTGCCGCCATATCTGCGCTGGCGCTCTCTAAAGCCATGGCCTTCGGCTCTGTGTATCTGGCCGACTGATCGGAGCTGAGCTCGCTGATGGAAATCGTCTGCCCAATGGAGCATCCGCCTGCCTCGGCCATAGAAGCCGCCTTCTTCTTTCCGCTTTCAATCGCCAGTTTCAGCGCCTCCTCATACTTTTCGTCAAAGGAGCTGCACAGGTATGATACAGAATCAATCCGGTTGACTCCTGCGTCCACCACAGTGGAAAGCACGTCTCCGGCCTTTTCAATGGGAACGTCCTTCACTGTAAGCCGCGTCTCCATCTCATATCCGGTAATCGTCTTTCCTGCTTCCCAGTCATAAATCGGATTCAGGCCAAAGCTGGCTGTCTGAATAGACGTCTCCGCAATTCCCTGGCTCTTCAGCGCCTCCACCGCTTTCTCAAGATCCGTGCTGTTCTGAGTCTGGCATGTTTTCGCATCTGTGGCCTGAGAATAAACCGTCATCTCAAACTCTGCTATATCCGGCTCCGCCGTCACCGTTTCCGATGCAGTTACGTTCACCACCTTCTGCTGGACATCGCCTGCAGCTGCAGTCCCGGTTCCTGTCTGAGCCGCGCAGGCCGTTGTCATCAATGCCCCTGCCAGTACGGCTGATAAAACGAGTCCTCGTCTCTTCATACTGATCCCTCCTCCTGGTTTCTGTCCTTTGTCCTTTGTCTTCTGTTTTCTATCTTTTCTCGCTGTTCCTTCTTTTTCTTTATTATATAGGAAAATGAGACGCTTTGTTTTTCTTTTCTCTTAACGACTTATTTCAATTTTCTGAAGCTTTTTAAGCTTCCTTGTTCTGCAGCTGCGCTGCGTGAACCAGGCGTTTTGCAAGCACAGATGTCGTCACAGAGCCTACGCCGCCCGGCACTGGCGTAGCCATGGACGCCGTCTCCTGGATATCCTTAAAATCCACGTCGCCGCAGAGCTTTCCGTTTTCATCCACATTGATTCCCACATCAATAACAACTGCCCCCGGCTTGACAAAACTTTTGTCCACCATGTTGGCGCACCCGGCGGCCACCACCAGAATATCAGCGCTTCTGCACAGCTGCGGCAGATCCACGGTCTTCGTATGGCAGACTGTCACGGTAGCGTTTTCCTGAAGAAACAGCATAGCCAGAGGTCTCCCCACCACCATGCTTCTGCCCACAATCACAGCTCTCTTTCCAGCCGGAGAAATTCCGTTGAAGCGCAAAATATCCATCACGGCCTCAGCCGTGCATGGGGCAAAGCCCGTGTTATCCCCGCTGAAAACCTTGGCGATATTGACCGGAGAAATACCGTCCAAATCCTTTAGCGGATCAATCATCCTGTCAATGTCCTCCTGAATAATCTGTTCCGGCAGAGGGCGGAACACTAAAATTCCGTCAATCTTTGGATCACTGTTGATACGGCTAAACGCCGTCTTAAATTCCTGATCCGGGATGTTCTCCGGAAACGTATATTTTACCGCCTCCAGCCCAAAAGCAGCCATCTTCTTGACTGCTCCCTTTTCATAGGAAATATCGTCCGGGCTCTCTCCCACGCGGACAATCGCCAGCCTTGGAACCCGTCCCAGGCCGTTTAAGCTCTCCTGAACCTGCGTCTTCAGTTTTTCAGAAACCTCTGCTCCTCTTAATGTAATCATTGTCTCTTCCTCATTTCTGCCTTTGTATTCTGTCTGATATCCTGTTTTGTATTCCGCCTTGCGCTGTCTTCCTTTTCGCCTCTACAGAGCGGCTCCTGCCAGCAGCTCCAAAATATAAACTGCCGCAATGGCGGCTACGGCCACTACCACCAGGCTCTTCCCCTTATAGCCCAGTACAATGGCCACCGCTGTTCCTCCTGCCGCTGAAAACAGATGTCCGGTGCTGAAAAAGACGTCCGGAAACGTCAGGGCCCCCAGAACGGCATAGGGCGTATAGTCCAGAAAAGAGCGGATAAACCGCGACTGGATCTGTTTTCTGAACACCGTTACTGGCAGAACCCTGGGAATATAAGTAACCAGGGCCATCAGCGCCACGCAGATTAATACTCGTTTAAGCTCCATTGCCGTCTCCTCCTGTTTTCTGTGCTTTCTCTCTCATCTTTCCATCTGTCTCTTTTGCTGTCTCTTCTGCTGCCTCGTCCGCCGCATCCTCTGCTTTTTCTATTTTTTCTGTCTCCCCGCTGTCATCGGTTCCCGGAAACAGCCATGCGCCCAGACCTGCGGCAGCCACCGTGGAAATAATCACGCGAAAGCCGTCCGACAGAAAAGAAAACACAGGAATGTAGTTCAGCCCACACTGTACCGCCACCGCTATGCAGATAATGCAGAGCACGTGAACGGAAGCCTTGGCCGCCGGTATAATCAGGGCAATAAACATCGCGTAGAGAGCGATACCCATGGCGTTCTGAAGCGCCTGTGGAAGCAGGGTAGAAATACATCCTCCCATCAGAGTTCCCAGATTCCAGCCCGCTATCGGCATAAGAATCAGCCCCAGCATAAACGGCGCGGTCAGCGTTCCCGGCTTTAGAGAGCCCACCACAAAAGTTTCGTCTGTAATGCCGAAGGCCAGCGCCAGCCTGGCCAGAGTTCCCGTTTTTCTCTCCAGCTTCTGGGACAGAGAAAGGGACATCAGCATATATCGTATATTAATCACAAATGTAGTCAGTGCCACTTCCAGATACCCGGCTCCGGCAAAAATCAGATTTGTGCCGGCAAACTGGCCTGCGCTGGTCAGGTTCGTCAGGGAAATCACCACTGCCACCCAGATAGGAAGTCCCCCAGAAACAGCCAGAAATCCGAAGGTAAACGACACCGGAATGTAGCCGATCCCAATCGGCAGTCCGCTCTTTATACCTTTTTTAAATTCTCTTCTCCAGTCCATCTCTCATCTAACCATCCTTTTCCTCTCCGAAGCTTCCCTCCCCAGAGAAACGCTCCCGCTTCATCTCATTCAGCCATTCCACTCCCTGTTCAATTCCTTCCTCCGAGAAATCAAACTGCTTTCTCGTTTTTTTCTCTTCTGAAGTAGCGTCGTAGCCGTAGGGCTCCGGCCATACAGTCACGGTGAGAACCGTTTTCTCTTCCCCGTCTGTTTTCTCCATCCTGTATCTCATGCCCCGGTCGCTTCCCGTAAAGTTTTCTTTCTTCAGAAAATTCACCGGCATTACATCTTTTCGCATAATCATGCTATTCTCCTCCTGCTCCCCGCCAGAACCCGCAGCCTGACTCTGCCTGACATTATAACACAAATACTGCTGTTTGTGGATCCAGATTCCTCTCTTTTTCACCTGTACTCCAAAAAATACTTCTGTATATTATTCATTTAATTTTTTATTTTATTCAAATATAGCTTGATTTTTTCTTGCATGTGTTGTATATTTATATTTATATTTTTCATAAATATACAATCATCTGGTTCTTTCTTTCAAGCGGCTTTCTTTTCTGCCAAAAGAAAGCGCCTGTCAGAAAACGTTTATATGGAGGAGAAAACATTATGAAAGAAAAAGTTATTTTAGCGTATTCCGGAGGCCTTGACACCACTGCCATTATTCCATGGCTGAAAGAGCATTTTGATTACGAGGTCATCTGCTGCTGCATCGACTGCGGTCAGGGAGAGGAGCTGGACGGTCTGGAGGAGAGAGCCAAGCTCTCCGGCGCGTCAAAGCTTTATATTGAAGATATTGTAGACGATTTCTGCGATCACTACATTGTTCCCTGCGTGCAGGCGGGAGCTGTCTATGAAAATAAATATCTGCTTGGAACTGCCATGGCCCGCCCCGGCATTGCCAAAAAGCTGGTAGAAATTGCCCGCAAGGAGGGCGCCAGCGCGATCTGCCACGGCGCTACAGGAAAAGGCAACGATCAGATCCGCTTTGAGCTTGGAATTAAGGCTCTGGCTCCAGATCTGAAAATCATCGCTCCCTGGCGTATGACCGACGTTTGGACCATGCAGTCCCGTCAGGAGGAAATCGACTACTGCAAAGCCCATGGCATCGATCTTCCGTTTTCCGCTGATTCCAGCTACAGCCGCGACAGAAATCTGTGGCATATCAGCCATGAGGGCCTGGAGCTTGAGGATCCGGCGGCTGAGCCGAATTACGATCACCTGTTAGTCCTGGGAGTCACTCCACAGAAGGCGCCTGACGAAGCGGAAACCGTTACTATGACGTTTGAAAAAGGCGTTCCAGCCTCTGTCAACGGAACTCCCATGAAAGTGTCCGACATCATCCGCACATTAAACGAACTGGGCGGAAAGCATGGAATCGGAATCGCCGATATCGTCGAAAACCGGGTAGTCGGCATGAAATCCCGCGGCGTTTACGAGACACCAGGAGGAACCATCCTGATGGAAGCCCACGCTCAGTTAGAAGAGCTGGTTCTGGACCGTGCTACTATGGAAGTGAAAAAAGAAATGGGAAATAAGCTGGCCCAGATTGTCTATGAAGGCAAATGGTTCACTCCTCTTCGCGAAGCCGTTCAGGCGTTTGTTGAAAAAACACAGGAATATGTAACAGGAGAAGTCTCCTTCAAGCTCTACAAGGGAAATATCATTAAAGCCGGCACAACTTCTCCCTACTCCCTGTACAGCGAGTCCTTAGCCTCCTTTACGACAGGAGAATTATACGATCATCACGACGCCGACGGTTTCATCACTCTGTTTGGACTTCCGTTAAAAGTACGGGCCATGAAAATGGTGGAGGCAGAAAAAAACAAATAAACCACCGTTTCATAGAAAAAGGGAAGGCTGCGGGCGGCCTTCCCTTTCTCTCTTCTGCGCTTCCTGCAAGACTACGCTGAAGGAAATTTATAATTTCTGATTACCACCTGGAGATTTCTGTTTCCATTGTACTCATTGATCTCCGGATAATAAATAATATCCATGACAGTTCTGCCTGCCCGTTCTTCCTCAAAAGCGATTCCGTCTGTAAAAAGAATTCCATCCATAGGCATTCCGCTTCCTCCCTCCAGAACAAGCTTTACCACATTTTTATTCTTTCCAATCACACGGCAGCTTCTGATTCTCACCTGCTTCTGCGCAAACAGCGGTTTCTCATTTCCCTGTCCAAACGGCTCCAGAATCTTCAGTTCTTCCACCAGACGCTCGTTTATGTAATCAATGGGCATCGGCACGTCAATCCACAGCTTAGCCTTAAAGTCCTCCTCTGTCAGCCCTGACCTCTCATTCAGCTCTCTCCTGAACTCATCAATATTTTCTTCCAGAAGAGAAAGCCCTGCGGCCATAGGATGACCGCCAAATTTCAGCATCAGGTCCTTTACCTCAGACAGCTTTTGGAACATGTGATAGGACTCGATCGAACGGCCGGATCCCTTCACCGCCTCCTCGCTGCGCGTCAGCACAATGGCAGGCTTCTGGCAGTATTCCCTGAGCCGTCCTGCAATAATGCCCGCCAGCGATTCATGGCAGTCCGGAAGGAAAATGACCAGCACCTTATCGTTCCGGTACTGGGTGTCAGCCAGTACCTTCGCCTCTGCCGTCCAATGCTCTGTCATATCCTTTCTCATATCGTTGAGATCCTTCAGCTCCTGCGCCAGCTCCTCTGCCGTCTCCTCATCCTTTGCCAGAAGCATGGAGAGAGCCAGCTTTGCCGTCTGAAGCCTTCCCCCGGCATTCAGGCAGGGACCGATAACAAATCCAATGTGGTAGGCCGTTATGCTGTTTAAATCCAGATTTGTCTTCTCCGCCAGCTTCTTAAGCCCCAGATTTTTCGTGTGTCCCAGCTTTTTCAGTCCATATTTTACAATCATGCGGTTCTCATCCTGGAGCTTCATCACGTCTCCCACTGTGGCAATAGCCGCAAACTCCAGAAGTTCCAGCCACTCCTCCCTGGAGACTCCGGATTCCTCGTAAAGGGCCTGAACCAGCTTATATGCCACCACAGCCCCGCAGATTTCCGGAAACGGATAGCTGCAGCTTCTCTGCTTTGGATCAATCACCGCATCTGCCGGCGGCAGGATTTCCCGTTCTCCATCTGCAGGAACCTCGTGATGATCCGTCACAATCACAGTCATCCCGAACTCTTTGGCCGTCTGAATCTGGGAAAATGCAGAGATCCCATTGTCGCAGGTTAAAATCGTATTGATTCCGTCTTCCGCAGCCGCCCGTATCATCGATTCATTGATTCCATAGCCATCCTTAATCCGGTCAGGAATTGCATAGTCCACATTTCCTCCCAGGCGTTTTAAAGCCTGGTAAAGAATATAGGTAGAGCAGACTCCGTCAATATCGTAGTCTCCTACAATCCTGATTTTCTGCCCCTCCTTCAGCTTCCGCTTTAAAATATCCACCGCCGGTCTCATATCTTTTAAAAGCCAGGGGGAGTACAGGCTGTCCAGGTCTCCGTAAAGATACCTCTCAATGTTCTCCCTGCCCTCGATTCCCCTGTTTCGGATTACTCTGGCTGTCACCGGATCAATTCCAAACTGCCTTGCAATCCCATCAAAATCTGCTCTCTTCGTCTGAAGCATCCAGATCTGCTCTGCCATTGTATTTCTCCTTATCTTCCTAGCACATAGTTGAATCTTGCCTGTTCCACTGCTTTCCTATTTCCTAGAGCCTTCCTCCATTCTCCTTCAGCCACATCCTCCGCTCTCTGTAATCCGGCAGAATTTTCTCCACCTCCCGCCAGAAATTGGCCGAATGATTCATTTCGATTCGGTGAGCCAGCTCATGAACCACCACATAGTCGAGAATCTCATCCGGAACCAGGGACAGTTTCCAGTTAAAGTTCAAGTTTCCCTTTCCGCTGCAGCTTCCCCACCTGGTCCTCTGGTCCCGAATCGAAACTCTCCCATACGACACGCCCATCACGGAAGCAAACAAGGGCAGCCTCTCTTCCAGCTTCCTGCTCAGCCTTTGCTTTCCCGTCTGCTTCTCAGCCTCTGTGTAAGAACGCCGCCAGGAGGCATTCTAAAGCACTCTTTTCCTTGTTTTTAAAATCCACTCCCCATGCCTGCGGGCAAACTCTTCCGCCTGCGCTTCTGTAACTGTTCTTGGAACGCGTACTGTAACCTGCCCGTCTTCCTCAATCTGAAGCGCCATTGTCTTTCTGGACGTTCTTACGATTCTGCACGGAATCTCTACTATGTCCGGTTCCAGGCTACCAGGCTGTCTTCTGAATGTATTCGTAATCTGCAAATACTGCATACATTCTTCCCTCTCTGAAATCAACTGTCTGTGCGGCACGTTCCATCACACTCTCCATCTCTTTTCCAAAGCTCTCCAGAGGAGAACCTGCCTCTGGCTGAATCATCTCCACACAGGTATTCTCCTCCATACCCAGCAGCTCGGCATACAGCTCATCCAGGCCCCCCTCAAAATCGTCCGGGAAATCCAGCTCTCTTTTCAGAAGCTCGCAGACCTCCTTCTGGCTCTCCATCTGCTTCATATTAATCGTCACCATTTTCATGAAATATTCCTCCTTCTGCACTGGCGCTGTCAAAAACAGCCATTTTACTGTTCTAAAACCTTAAAAGCTGTCTGATTCTTATACGAATTCCTATGCTGATTCTTACACTGATTCTTATATTTATACTAATTCTTATGCTGATTCCTATGTTAATTCTTACACAGATTCTTATGCTGATTCTTATATTGATTCCTATAGCGAATCATGCGCATCGCAGAATGTATCCCCTGATGCAAACATTTTTTAACAGAAAAAAGGACACCTGCAATCAGATGTCCTTCGCTGTGTCCTGCCCAAGCAGGAATCTCTACCGTGCGTGAGAAGATTCGAACTCCCGACACCTTGGTCCGTAGCCAAGTGCTCTATCCAGCTGAGCTACACGCACATTTGTTAGTGATTTGTTTCCCTAACAACGAATGTTATTTTACACCTATTCATTCAAATTGTCAACAACTATTTTAAATTTTTTTGATTTTCTTTTTTTGAGTTTTTTCTCCCGCTTTTCCTTCTTCAATCTCTGTTTTTATCTCTCTTTTTATCTCTCTTTTTTCATTTTTCATTTCATCCTGGTTCTGCTTTCCTTTTTTACCTCTGCCGTTCCTCTTTCCATCTATTATCCGCATCTTCCTGGTAGCTCTGCTGTATTCTGTATACTGTGTATTCCCTACCCTGTTCATACCCCAGGCTGCAGGCAAGATGGGCAGAAATCTCATTATCTGCATCCCAGCTGGGATAGCGGCCCTGTTCCAGACAGCGAAGTATCAATGCGGCCCCGCATATTTTCCCCAGTCCCTGATTTCTGAAATCCTCTCTGGTATCAATCTGAATTTCTATTCCCCCAGAGTAAACAGCATAGGAAGATGCTCCAGCCACCAGTTCTCCCTTATATTTTAGCGCTGTTCCTATCCCTCTTTTTCTGTAGTCCTCATATCCGGAAAACTGGGAAATCCAGTCCCCGGCCCAGGAAGTCCGGGACACTTCATCAAACAGATCACAGCATTCCTCCATATTCGTTAAGGTGAAATCTGCGTTCAATCCATTTACAATCCTAAGCAGTTCCTTCTGGGAAAATCCTTCCTCTTTCCGCTTAAATGAGTATCGCTTATAGGATATAACCTTTTCTCCATATACCTTTTCAATCAGACCCTCCCATTCCAGAGTCTGCGGCACCAAAATTTTCAGCTGATTTTCATACTCACTCTTTTTATGATACAGTAAGTCTTTATTTGCTTTGCCGCCAAAAAAACAGAAGTCTCCAATATCCAGCTTTGCCGACATCATTTCTTCTGTTGAGTAAACGGCTCCCATCTCGCCTTCCAGACAAGACAAAACCATTGTGTTATGCCATCCCTTAAATAAAGAAGTAAGACACGAATACTGTTCTCTGCTGCATTTTTGAATCATAGTCTTTTCCCACGCTTTTATTTGTATGAAAAACAGAAATAACAAAAAGAGCCTTGATCTCTCAAGACTCTTTCTATGCCGCAGACCGGAATCGAACCGGTACGAAGTTTAACCCTCGCAGGATTTTAAGTCCTGTGCGTCTGCCAGTTCCGCCACTGCGGCTTTTGTTATATCTGTTTTAGACAGATAAATGGGGCCTATAGGGCTCGAACCTATGACCCTCTGCTTGTAAGGCAGATGCTCTCCCAGCTGAGCTAAGACCCCAGATAAATATAAATGGCTTTCGCCAAACGACCCGGATGGGACTCGAACCCACGACCTCCGCCGTGACAGGGCGGCGCTCTAACCAACTGAGCCACCGGGCCAAAATTAAAACTTAATTTTGTATCAATTATTTTCTTTAGTCAGTGTTAGTGGACCTTCGGGGACTCGAACCCAGGACCGACCGGTTATGAGCCGGTTGCTCTAA
>ERZ1673736.1561-NODE-1561-length-29492-cov-7.847301_pt1 | contig 29492 bp, 47 predicted proteins | sample MGYA00580212_ERZ1673736 | MGnify/ENA primary metagenome ERZ1673736 (study PRJEB41218, sample SAMN15661752) | gut metagenome | host: Homo sapiens | place: Canada: London | collected 2015-08-20/2019-03-30 | study: EMG produced TPA metagenomics assembly of...
TTGCTCATTTCGCCATACATATCGAGGAGCTTTTGCGCGTCTTTCCCCAGCATCGGAACGGGGAGGGGCGCTTCTTTTTTATTTTCACGGCCTAAGAGATAATCGACGGAAACATCGTAAAAATTAGCTAATCGAACTAGGGTATCAGGATCGGGAGATTTTTCACCGCGTTCCCAAGCGCTGATCGTAGTTTGTGCAACATCAAGAGCGTTAGCTAAAGCTGTTTGTGTAAGGTGCCGATCTAATCTTAATTGTTTCAAATTTAACATTGGGGACATTCCTTTGCAGTCTAACAAATAATCTAAAGATACATTAAAAAATTTTGCCAGTCTAATTAATATTGCAATTCTTGGCTCTCTGGCTCCGCTTTCCCAACCGCCCACAGTGGATTGCTTAGTGCCAAAAGCGGCGGCAAAACTATACTGGCTATACCCTGCATCTTCCCTGAGCTGTTTTAACCTTAAATTGAACATATAACGGATCCTTTTTCTTTGTTTATAACACTAAAAGTAGCAAAAATAAAGAAAAAAATGATTTGTAGCACAAAAGTATTGACAAACATCGTGAATGGACGTATTATAGCACTAACGGTAGTAAAAAGTGAAAGGAGGAAAATACAAAATGCGAGAATGGCTGATAAAGTTGCGGGAAAAAAGCAAGTTATCGCAAGAGGAAGTGGCGGAAAAAGCAGGAATATCGCAGAGCTTTTATTCTGCCATTGAGTTAGGAAATAGAGGAAATAAGCTGCCAGTTCAGACTGCAAAGAAAATTGCAAAAGTTCTGGGATTCGACTGGGACATGTTTTATCAGGGGCAATAAAAAAGCCTCTCCGAGTGGAGAGGCAGGAGGATAATATGAAAAATCTCACATTTATGTTAGGAGCATTGGCCGGGATATTGTTCACAATTATTTTGTTATCAAGATTGTAATTAGCCAAGTTGAGGCAAGAGTTACGGCAACGCCAGAGATAAAGCCGGACAGAAAATTGATAAAGTGTTCTTTCCAAAATGAAAGACGTTTTTCCCTTTTATCGTGAAAGTAAGTCATGCCTTTATCGGTTAGGATTATACGGATTTGATTGTCGTAATAGCGCTGAAACTGGATTAGCTCTAGCGCTTTTAAAAAATCCAACTCTTTATGAGGAATATCCAGATCGACGTCGGTTAAAGGGGTTTTATCGCATAATTGAATTTTGCGAAGATTCTTTTCAAATTTCTGCATGATGAATGCCTCCTAAATAGGGAAATTTCAATTTTAAACAAAATACCACAATATTCCACAAAAGAAAAGAAATCACAGCTTAATGGCGGGGAAAGAACAAAGGAATAAAAAGGCCGCCCGAGATGGACGGCGGAAAGGGTGTAAAAATGACTGTAGCTATTGTATCAATCATCACATTCGTCGTTGGATGTTTTCTTAGAAGAATGTTTTTTGATGACTAGGTCAATCTTTTTTCTGGTTTTCAGAGCATCGCAAAGCAAATAGTATTCGTGCTCTATTTGGGTATAGAACTGTGCATAAAGTTCGCCAAGGTTTACGGGGACATGTTTGTATGGCTCATCGAGCGATCGGGCAATATCTGCTTTCCAAGAATAGTATTTTTCGGACTGCAAAAGCCGCATCATTTTGAAAAAAATCTCAAATGACTTGGAGGACATTAAATATGAGTAGCTTTGCACGAGTTCGCACATGCTGTCTACCTCCGAATCATTGAGGGGAAGATAGCTGCCATCGATATTTGCGGGCGTTTCTCGTGTGAACAGAACCATAAGGGGCTGATATAGTTTTGTGAGTGCATCGAACGAATTTTTCCTGCGCTTATTGAAATAACCGCGAAGAGAATCAACAAGCAGACCAAGAGCAAAGGTAATTATAGGCAAAACGAGAGCGATGATGTCCTTAACTAAGGCCAATTTTGCAGGGGAATTATCCAAGGGGAACCTCCAATACTTCATTTTTTAAAACATAGCACTAAATGTTAAAAAATGGAATAAATCGCGGTTTAATGGCGGGGAAAGAACAAAGGAATAAAAAGGCCGCCCATGAGGGGCGGCGGGAAGAAAGGGGCGAGACAATGAAAAGAATGGCCATAGTCGATATAACAAAGCGGCGGAGAGAGAAGATTTTCGACAATCTGCTCGAATTACATACCAGAATTTGTGAAGAAAGTATAAGCCTGCGCGCATGCGATGTGTTGGATTTTAGCGAGGCCTTGCTGGGGATGTTGAAAAAACAGGGAGCGAACCTTAAATGTGTGCCGATAGAAGAAATCGAATGCGCAGAACCGCACGTCATGAAGGGCGTTTTTATTCAAAGAGGGAGATGGCTCGATGAATAGAGTAAAAGAGATTTTAATGAAGCAGCTAGAGAAGCTGGGGGAGCTGGACGACAATGGCGCGGAAGGGCAGAACACTTGCTCCATGTGCGAAATCGCAAGAACGCTGATCGAGATTGAGAGAGCTGAAATCGCCCTCGGCAAGCGGGAATTTGGCAGAGGAATCAAAAAGGGGAAATAAAATGCAGGGATTGCAGATTTTCGATAATGAAGAGTTTGGGCGGGTGCGCGCCATGACGATAGACGGCCAACCGTACTTTGTGGGAAAGGACGTCGCGGCAATATTGGGATATGCCAACCCGAGCAAAGCGCTGATGGATCATGTAGGGGATGAAGATAAACTCAATAACGAATCGTTATCGAGTTTGGGGCAGCGCGGCGGCTGGCTTATCAATGAGAGCGGCCTATATAGCCTTGTGCTTTTGAGCAAGATGCCAAGGGCAAAGCAGTTTAAACGGTGGGTAACGGCTGAAATTCTGCCCACAATTCGCAAAACTGGCGGCTATGTGGCAAATGAGGACACCTTCCTTGAAACATATATGCCCTATGCTACGGAAGAGACAAAAGCCCTGTTTAAAACGCAGTTACAGCATATTCGCCAGTTAAACCAGAAAATCAAAGCGGACGCGCCCAAAGTGCTTTTTGCAGATGCTGTATCAGCGTCGCAAACGTCGATTCTTGTGGGCGACTTGGCAAAACTGCTCAAGCAGAACGGCGTGAATATCGGAGCGCGGCGGCTTTTTGAGTGGATGCGCCAGAACGGCTACTTAATGCGGAAAGGCGAGGCGCGGAACATGCCGACGCAGCGCTCTATGGAAGCGGGCTTGTTTGAGGTAAAGGAAACGACGATCACCAATGGGGACGGGAGTGTCCGGATAACAAGGACAACGAAAGTAACAGGGAAAGGCCAACAGTTTTTCGTCAACAAGTTTTTGAAAGAGAGGGCGGGATGAAATGCCAAAAGTAAAAATAATGTTTCCCAAAACGCCGACGCCCGGGAAAGTGTTCATTGCGAATATGGAGAAATACAGAAATTTGAATGACAAAAGTGAACAGGAGCTTGCTCTTGCCGGGCGCATGAGCATTGGCACATATTACAACCGAAGGAACCGCCCGGAATATCTGCGGCTTTATGAAATGATAGGCATAGCAAAGGCGCTGGGTGTACCGCTGACCTCTATGATCGAAGAAAAGCCGGTGTAACAGTGGGGGAGCGAGAAAATGGATCCATGCAAGGGGTGCAGATATTATAGAAGCCTTGGCAATGCGGAAACGCCGCTCAAAGCCTGCCATTACTGCTATGATACGGGGAGGCCAAGGGGCTGCCCGCCGGAGGAATGCGACAAGAGGGAGACAGGAGGACGGAGAAGAGCAAGGCAAGCGCCGATGACGATAACGCAGCGGGCAAAACAGGAGCAAGGACTGATATAAGTCATAAGGCCGGAGGAAGAAGAGAAATGAGCAAATTTAAGGTGGGCGACACGGTAATGGTGCGGTATTGGGACGATATGGAAAGGGAGTATGGGCTTGATGGTGAGGGAGATATCAATATTCATCCGTATTTTGTGAAAGATATGCAAAAATATTGTGGCCAAATTTCCAAAATAGAGGAAATAGGTTTTAATGGCAAAATAAGGTTGGAAATTGATGGGGGCGGCTGGGAGTTTTCGGATGGAATGCTGGTTTTGGTAGAGGCGGCAAAAGAAGAACCACCCGAAGAAAAGAGCGACGAGAAGCCAAAGGCCTGTCCGCTTTGCGGATGGAAAGTTGAGGCATACAGGGGCGAATACAAAGTGGTGAAAAATAGCCTTTTTATTGAAACCGTACTCCATTGTCAAGGTTGCGGGCTTGAATTAAAGCGGAAAACAGAAATCAACTGCGACGGCGGAGGGGTCATTCACGATGGATATGCGGAGGCCGTAGCGGATTGGAACAGGAGAGCAGGCAATGAAAAGCCGATGTAACGGCCAGGAGGAGAAATAATGAAAGTATTCACACAAGAAGAGTATGACGCGATAGAGCGGGATGAATTTGGGATTAAGCGGCTGCCGGAGGGGGACTACACACAGGTCGTTTTAGACAAGGGGTGCCACATGGTGGACGCTGAGTGCAAGTTTGGCGATTTGTGCAAGTTTGGCGATTTGTGCAAGTTTGACGCTCGGTGCAATTTCGGCGCTCGGTGCAATTTCGGCGATATATGTGTGCTAGGCGCTGGGTGCAAGCTCGGTGCTGAGTGCGAGTTCGGACAATTCTTTATTCATGGCAAAAACACCACATTTGAGGGTGGAGCAGTAAAGAACGGCACATTCGTGAAGATTGGCCGCACTGGAAGCGTGATGCGAGAAGCATATTTCTTCATAGATGAGAACGGCAAATTCTTTGTCCGTGCCGGGTGTTGGTTCAGCGATATGGACAGCTTCATCGAGCGAGTGCATAGGGTACACGGAGGAACGCGGCACGAAAGGCAGTATTTGGCTGCCTGCGAGTATGCCAAAGCCGTACTGCCGGAAATGCTGGAGGAGATAAATAATGTATGATTTTCTCATTGCCTTAATTGCGTTGTGTGCGTCGATGTTGGTGTGTCTGGCAATATGCGCGCTGGCAGAGCGGAAAGTATCAGAAAGTGGATGGCGGCGGCTTATGCGGCCGTTGGAGGGAAGAAATGAAAGAGTATGTGCTAATAGGAGTGGTAGATCCGGCGTATCTGCCCAAAGAAAAAAAGGAAGCGCTGGAAGCGGACGGCATGAAAGTGTTGTCCGGTGAAGATGGATATTTCCGCATATTGCGGGAGCGGGAACACAGAGAAGAGGAGGCACAGAATGAGCGATAACAGCAAGAATTTGGGGGATTGCCCTGAAGAGTTAGGAAAGAGCTCGCAAAAACTGCAAACAGAATATTGGTCGGGAATTGCCGAGGAATTAGAAGATAGGCTATTGAGAATAAAAAGAGAAGCCATAGCCGAGGGAGAAATGAAAAAAGCCGGGAAATTGTCCGTTTGCGAGGCGATGGCCGCCGCTATCAAGTGCTTTTTAGAAGGGGAAGAAAATGAGAGTGAAAAATCTAACGATTGAAACGCCGTTTAGAGCAAAAAGCCGGGAAGAGCTGGCAGATATGATTTTTGACCTTGTGATCGAGCGCAAGGAACTACAAGCGAAGATAGAAGAAGCCGAGAAATGGAAAGAGTACTGGTTCAAACGCGCCGAGGAATGGCGGGTAAAGTATGAAGCGGCGGAAGAAAGAAAGCGGGCAGAGGATGAATAAGGCGCTGTTTTCATCGAAGTCGCCGGAATGGTGTACGCCGCAATGGTTGTTTGATAGCTTGGATGAAGAGTTTCACTTCAAGCTGGACGCGGCGGCCAACGATGGCAACGCCAAGTGTCCGATATATTACACAGCGGAAACGGACGGCTTACAGCAGGATTGGAGTAGCGCGGGCGGCGCGGTGTTCTGTAATCCGCCATATGGCGCGAGTTGAAGAAGTGGGTGCGAAAAGGGTATGAAGAGGCGCAAAAGGGCGTTAGGGTAGTAATGTTGATCCCGGCAAGAACGGACACATCATATTTCCATGAATACATCTACGGAAAAGCAGAGATCCGTTTCTTAAAAGGGCGGCTCAAATTTACGGATAACGCCGGGAAAGAATATTCATCGGCGCCGTTCCCGTCTATGGTGGTAATTTTTGGAGGAACGAATGAAAAAAAGCAACGAAAAAGAACTCTTGTTTGGTTTGGAAGAGCTTTGCAGAAACGTGCGGGATCTTCAATCTGATGCGATGTGGCTTGGATTTATGCGCGGCGAGGTTTCAAACGTGCTGGACGAGCTGACGAGGGTACGGAAAGAAAAGGAAGAGAAAAAGCGAGAGAGGAAAAATGCAAGAAGATAGAATTGGCGAGATCATTAAGGGGTTAAGAAGCGGCGTGTATGAACTAAGGCATTGCCCGGTTTGCGGACACCGACTGCCAAAGGATGGCGAGAAGAAATACAGCAAGGAATATGAGATCGAGATTTGCCCAATGTGCAAAACACGGGAAGAGTTTTCGGAGTTTGTCGGGGCAGAGTTTACGCCGCTCAAAAACTGGTGGCTGGCACGTCATCCGCGCAACGTAAAAATCAAAAAAGAATATAGGGACGAATAAAAAGTGCTATCAAGCGCTTTTTATTTGACATCGTGAAATGGGGAGATGATGGACATGGAAGGAATTTTGAAAAATCTGCTGCTATTGCTGGGAGCGCTGGGAATAACGATTCTGATCTTGCTGGCAGGAACCGCGATTGTTTTCTGCGCCAAAGCCTTTATCAATTCATTCAAAGAATAAAAGGAAAGGTGCCTTGCGCAGCAACACAAGGCACCTAGGAAATAAATGATAAAATTTGTCGCAAACACAGTATAGCATATTTCTGTTTGTTTTGCAACGAAATGGCGGGATGCCCGCTTTACGTCCTTGTAATGGGTATTAAAAAATGAGGGAAACAGGGAAATGACATACAGCAGTGAAAAGTACACGGATCTTTTTGACGTTTTGGACGGAGAACAGACAAGAGAAGAAAAGTTGGAGCTATTGTCTCGGCGCAATGTGAAAAGCTACCGAGCAAAAACCTACCGGGCGGGGGATCTGCTGGAATGTGAGGCATTCCCTATCTTGAAAAACCGTACACAATGGAAAAAGGCAAAGCGCAGCAGACCAACAAGGGCGGCGCAGGAGTTCATCAACCGAAGAAACACCCGCAAGAAAATCGTCCGCATAACGAATGCGAATTTCACGGCGAAGGATATTTGGCTGACGCTAACCTATCGGGGTTGGGAAGTGCCAAAAGATGAAAAGCAGGCATACAAGGATGTTAAGAATTTCATCGAGCGTATCAAGTATAGGAGAAAAAAGAAGGGGTTGTCCCCGTTAAAATATATCTACGTTACAGAGTGGAAGGAAGAGCGATGCCATCATCACCTGATTATTTCGGGAGGACTTGATCGGGATGAAGTAGAGGCTTGCTGGACAAAAGGACGCAGGCAGGCGAGAAGATTGCAACCTGACGACTATGGCCTTACCGGGCTGGCCTGCTATTTGTCAAAAGGGAGCAATGGAGAGCGGCGCTGGGGGCATAGCAAAAACTTAAAGTGTCCAGAGCCAACGATCTCCGAGAGAAAGTTATCTCGAAAGAAGGTAGAACGGATGGCGCTGTTGGAGACAGAGGCCAAAGAAGTATTTGAAAAGGCATATCCGGGGTATCGTTTTCTGGATATTGAAATTCGATATAGCGCGGTGGTTGCGGGCGCATATGTTTATGCGCGGATGAGAAGGGAGGGAAGAAAAAGCAGTGCAGCATAAAACGCCCAAAGAGGGAGAAGAACAAGCATATCTATTTGAATGGGCAGTGTATCAGGCAGGGAAATACCCGGAACTTCACTTGATGCACCATGTTCCAAATGGTGGGAGCAGAAACAAGGCGGAGGCGGCAAAGCTGAAAGCGCAGGGCGTAAAGGCGGGGGTGCCTGATATTGTCCTTCCTGTTGCGCGCGGCGGGTATCATGGCCTATATATTGAGTTGAAGCGGCGGCACGGTGGGAGAATATCGGCAAAGCAAGAAGATTGGATAGAAAAACTAAAGAAGCAGGGGTATTGCGCCAAAGAACTTCATGGATGGGAAGCGGCGGCGGAATGTATTTTGTGGTATCTGAATTTGAGGGAGGGCGAAAGATGATCCAAGGGTGTTGCAAAGATTGCGGAGAACGGGTGCCGCGCCGTCATATGACATGCGAAAAGTATTTGGCATACCGTGAAAGGCTGGAAGAAGCAAGAGCGAGGAGAAGAAAAGAAAGTTTCAGGACGGCAGTCCAGTTGGAGGCGATCGGGCGCGGGCAAAAGCTGGCAAGAAGAAATAGGAGGAAGAAATGAAGCAGGAGATCCAAAAAATTATTGATGAGACGGCGGATGCCGTGGCGGGACGATTGGCAGAAAATAGCCCAACGGCCAATTATTTTGCATCAACAGAACTATTGCTGAAAAATTATAAGGCGCTAAAGGCGTTGGTTGAAAATGAAGAGGAATATCTAAAAATAGAGCTTCGGGAGCATTCAAAGGACATTGGGAATGGTATGCCAAGGGGCGGCGGGATAAAAGATAGGGACGCGGTGCTGGAAGAGATAGAGCAAAAAAAGCGGCTGGATTATGCCCGAACAAAAGCAAGATTCAGAGAAATAGAACGAGTGGTAGAGTTGTTCCGGCATAGGCGGCAATTTGTCGTTATCCAGATGTACTACTTCGGAGAAACGCCGGAAGGAAAAGAGGCGGAACAGGCATACACTTGGGAGACGATCGCGCAGGAATTGGCAGAGCGGGATATTTTAAGGGGAGAAAAGACAGCGCGCCGCTGGAAGAATGAAATTATAAAGGACATGGCAGTTTGCCTCTTTGGAACGCAGGCGGCGGTGAATGTCTCCAAAAGACAGGAATATCCATTTTTTGGTAGCAAATGACCGAATCGCGACTGGAACGCGACTGTTTCATGACCTTGCGGTGTCCGTTTCCATATTATAAAATAATCATAATCAAATTTGTTTGGATGGGTGCCGGAGAAAAGAAGGGCTTGCAGAAATGCAAGCTCTTTTTTGTATGAAAAAAGGAGAGAAAAGATGAACATTACGGGGAAACAAATAGCAGAAGCATTTCAGGAGTTTTTAAAAGCAGGCTATGGCTATGTGTATGGCAGAAATGGGGAGCTATACACGAAAGAGATGGCAGAGAATTTGCATAAAAAAGCAAAGGCAGGAACCGAGGCTGTGCCGAAAGGCCGGAACAAAAACAGGTACTTCCGGGGCGACTGCGACAAATGGATCGGCAAAAGGGCTGCGGATTGTTCGGGCGGCATCGTGGCGGCGATGCGCAAATATAATCCAAGCTACGGCGATAGAAATTCATACAGCTTTTATGAACAGGCGGCGGAGCGCGGCCTGATTGAGAGTATCCCGGAAATTCCAGGGCTGGCAGTTTGGAGAAAAGGCCATATTGGCATATACATCGGCGGCGGCGAGGTGATAGAGTTCAGAGGAACAGATTACGGGTGCGTAAAAACGAAATTGAAAAGCCGAGACTTCACCCATTGGCTAAAGCTGGCCGGGGTAACATATGAGAAAGCGAGTACAGCGGAAACGGCACCCGTGGAAAGTTGGAGACTGTCAAGACTATTAAAACGCACAAAGCTGCTAATAAAAGGGGATGACGTTAAGGCGGCGCAGCAGTCGCTGATCGCCAAAGGATATTCCTGCGGAAGATGCGGGGCAGATGGACAGTTTGGCGACGACACTGCGGCGGCGGTAAAGCGCTTCCAGAAAGCAAGCGGCCTTGTGGTCGATGGGATTATCGGAAAGAATACTTGCCGGGCGCTGGGCGGAAAGTGGACAGGAAAATAGTTAAGCGGGGAGGCGGTAAAGGTGGCGGGACGAAAAAGCGCGTATGAAGAGAAAATAAAGCCGCAATTCAAAAAAATAGAAGAATGCCTCTCCAAAAATCCGCCTATGACCGAAAAACAGACCGCCAAACTGATTGGAGTTTCTTTCAGCACATGGAACAAACATAAGGCAGAAAAAAAGGAATTTTCGGAACTGATTAAAAACAGCAGACGCCCGATCGTCGAAGAGCTATATAGCGCGTTAGCAAAATTGGCGCTTGGATTCACGCATGAAGAGTATAAAAAGACGGTAAAAAAGAACAGCGAGGGCGAGGAAGTGCAAGAAGTAACGATAAAGCGATATTGCCCGCCGAATCTGGGCGCAATCCATCTATGCTTGAAAAATTGGGCAAAGGATGAGTGGGCAAATGATCCGGCTTTGCTTGATATTAAGAAGCAGGAGTTAAAACTGAAAAAAGAAGAGGCAAAAAATAAAATCTGGTAGAGAGGTAGAAAAAATGAGCGCAGAAAATGGTTTTTTGATAACAGAGGCAAAAGAACTCATAAAAGGCGTAACAGAACAGGAGCTGAAAGCACATACGGAAACGGCGGGGATTCACAGAAAGATAACCATCGGGACGGCGGAGCCAACAGGCGGCGAGGATGGCGATATTTACCTGAAAATAGCGGCGGAGTAAAAAATGAATACATCGGTTTCTTTTGTCAGCGGAGCAATACAGAAAACGGGGTGGGTACGAGTTGGAAGTAACAGCAGCTTCACAAATGAAGATGCTGTTTTTTCTTTTATCGTTACACCTTCGGGCGAGAACATTGCATCCATCAATGAAATTCGTTTAAGTTTTAATTGGAATAACGACACGGCAGGTTCTGGATGGAGGGGCAAATTTGCATATGCCGCGCGGATTCGCCAAGGTTCGGCCACGGGAAATATTTTGGCGACCGTAACGAAAGAGCTAGAGGGTGTAAGCGGAGCTTGGAACGTGCAGGCCGGAGGGTTGAACTTGGCGGCAGGCACAACATATTATGTTACGCTTAATGTGAGCGGTAGCCACTTATCCTCGATGAAAGCATTTAGTACCACGGCCACGGCGCAGGTTATTTCATGGACGAACGGAATAGGGAAATGTGTTGCGCCAACAGACAGCAGGATCAACGGCAATACCGGGTGGACATATTGCAAGCCCGGCGATTCGGCAACATTGCAAATTATGGGCGGCGGCGGTGTTCCAAATAACCTCATTACAGGCTTTAGAATTGAAGAACTAGTCTATGTTAGAGGGCAAGAAGAAGTAACGGGCTGGCGCAAAGCGACGAATGCAAATGAGCAGGCAGACGCGGCGGTTTACGCACCTACATCGAGAAGTGTCAAAATATATCCTACCAAAACACGGGGGCAGAACAAACGGTTTAGGATAAAAATAGTAGGGCAAGCAGGCGAGGCATACGCTTCTGACTGGTACGAGACAACAACGAACCTTGTAACAAACAGAGTACCGAATATCTGCACGAATGTTAGAGCGGATAAAAGTTTAGTAGCGCCGGGGAGCATATTGCGCATCTATTTTTCTGGTGGCGGCGATCCTGACGGAAATATTTGGATGTATCAAATAAAGGCAGAAGATGAGAGTGGAAATGCATATAGCGGTGAAGAGCTTGGCAGACAATATGATACGACAAAAAACTATGTAGATATTGATCTGTCTCTTGGCGGAAATGCGTTTGCTGCTGGAACAAAGTGGAGGTTTAAAGTTCGCGGCCACGATCATATTGAAGAGTGTGCATGGAGTGAGCCAAGTCAATGGGTGGAAATCGGCGGAGCGATGCGCGTAAGAGCGGACGGACAATGGAAGCAGGCAATGCCCTATGTGCGGGAAAATGGGCAATGGAAACAGGCGGTGCCTTATGCAAAACACGAGGGCGCTTGGAAAGCGAGCGGATGATGTGGACATTGCAAAATTTTTACCGTTCGGACGAATGGCGTGAATTTCGCAGGACGCTTATCCTACGCCGAACGAATAAAGAGGATGGCCTGATATATGATGAAATAACAGGAAAGCCTATTTTAAAGCCATATGATATTGTTCTGCATCATAAGGTCGAGCTAACGCCTTACAATGTCAACGATATAAATATCAGTTTAAACCCTGATAACATCGTACTCGTTTCGCATAGGACGCACAACGAGCTTCACGAAAGATGGGGTCAGAGCCAGCAAAAGGTGTATGTCGTGCATGGCGCGCCGCTTAGCGGAAAGACGCGCTTTGTGCGCGAGACGGCGTATCGGGACGATTTAATCTTAGATCTGGATAGTATCTATCAATGTATTGGGAACGCGGAAAGATACGAAAAAAGCGACAGGCTGAAAGCGAATGTTTTCGGTGTAAGGGACTGTCTGCTTGACATGGTGAAATGCAGGACGGGGAGCTGGCGCAATGCCTATATCATTACGACAGAGCCGTTGGAAACGCAGAGACGGCGGCTGGCGGAAAAACTGGGCGCAGAGATCATACACATCGACACAGACAAGTGCACATGTCTAAAGCGCCTTTATGAGGATAGAGAGCGCGCCGCAGTTTGGGCGCAATGGGAGCAGCACATTGAGGACTATTTCGAGAGATTCAGAGAATAGGAGAAAATGAAATGAAAGTGCGAATTATCAAAAGGTATTGGGATTTGAAGCTGGAGCGAAGAGTAGAGCAAGGGGAAGAGCTTAGAGTGAGAAAAGAAAGAGCGCTGGAATTGGAACTTGCAGGCGTGGCCGAAATTATCCAAGAAGAAAAAAAGGAAAAAGAAAACGAAGAGAAAGCAGAGACACCCCCCGGCGATCAATAAAGATTTGGTGTAAGGGAACTGCACAAGGGACATTTCTTTCACGCGAACCCCAAAAATGAGATTTTAGGGAAAAATTCGCCGGGGAAAATTTTCGGAGAATGCCATGAAAACAGAAAATCAATTCGCGGTCGTGTTGGAGAAGTTGGAACCGCAGCAAAGGCAGCTCATAGAGCAGATAGCAGAGGAATTGGGATTTATCCAAGAACGGCTTGCCGATTTAAGAAAGCTGCCTTTCATTCAGGTGGATCAAAAAAACAATACGCGCCAACGGGCAACGCCAGCGGCGAAACAATACAAAGAACTGATGCAAACCTACACAAACGGGATAAAACTAGTAAACATGATTTTGAGCAGAAACAGTATTGAAGAAGAGGACGACTTCCAAAAATTTCTTGAAGAGTTCCGGGGCGGCGGGGTATGACATACCTAGAGGAATACTATGAAGCGATCAAGCGCGGCGAGATTATTGCCGGGCGGGAGCTGGTAGATGAGCTTGAAAATCTGTTGCAGGATATGCGAGGTGGCGCATGGGTGTATGACACCAAGGACGCGCAGCTTCGCATTTTGTTTATGGAAAAATTCGTGAAGCTAACAAAAAGCCCGTATTACGGCAAACCGATGAAGCTCATGCTTTGGCAAAAGGCTTTTATCGAATCGCTCTATTCTTTCAAAGAGCCGGGGACGGGGTTTGATAGGTTCAAAAAAGCAATCTTGCTGATCGCCCGAAAAAATACAAAGACAGAGACGTGCGGGGCTTTGGGATTTGCTGAATTGATGGTTGGAAACGCGGGCGCAGATATTGCATGTTGCAGTAACGACGACGCACAAGCTCGCATTATGTTCGAGACGATCGCGACAATGCGAGAGCAATTTGATCCGCGCAGTCGGCGCTCACACCAAAATATCATGTATATCAAAAACAAAGCGACAAATTCAAAGGTGTTTCGCTTGACTGACAGGACGCGAAACAAAGAGGGGCGGAATATCGACGTCGCGTTTTTGGATGAATCGCACGAAATGCGAACAAACTCTATTGCGGAAAGCGCAGAACAATCGCAGAGCTTGAAAGACAACCCAAAATTTATCAACATCACCACAGAGGGGTTTATAAACGACGGGTATTTGGACAACGAGCTTGAATATGCGCGGAAAGTCATAAACAAAGAGATCGAGGATAACACGCTACTGCCGTGGTTATATACGCAGGACAGCGAGGCGGAAATCTGGCAGGATCCGAGGAGTTGGCAGAAAAGCAATCCGACGCTTGGCATTGTGAAGAAACGCGCCTACCTAGAGGAACGCTTGAATAAAGCAAAACACGACAAAGCGTCAAGAATGTTCACACTGGCAAAGGATTTTAATATCAAACAGAACAACGCCCAAGCATGGCTTGCGCCGGAGGATTATATCTATCCGGCGCGTTTTGATATTGCGAAATTTAGAGGCTGTTATTGTCTCGGAGCAGTTGACTTATCAGAGACGACAGACTTGACCGCGGCAAAAGCGCTGCTTATGCGGAAAGGCGATCCGACGAAATATATTGTCTCTCGGTATTTTATACCAGAGAGCAAACTGAAAAATGCTGATGATAAGGCGGCGGGTGCAAAGTATGAAGAATGGGCAAGAGCGGGTTTGATTGACATTGCCGAGGGAAACGAAAACGATTTGACAAAGCCTGCGGACTGGTTTTTGAGCTTATACAAAGAGTTTGGAATTATTCCTCTGATAGCGGGGTACGATCAGCGCTTTGCTCGGGATTATTTGAAACGCATGGAGAGGAACGGGATCAAGAATGAAATGGTTCTGCAAAACAGGTATACGATGAGCAACGCAATGAAGCTGGTAGAGGCGGATCTAAAAAGCCAATACATCAATTACAACGAAAACCCGGTAGATCAATGGAACTTTGGCAATGCGGCAATGAGCATGGACGGACTGGGGCAGGTGATGGCCGTAAAAGTCAATAATCAGCCCAGCAAACGCATTGACGGCACGGTGTGCCTCATTATCCTATACGAAATTTATCGGAGATATAAGAGCGAGTTTAGCCAGCATTTAAAGGAGGTGAGTTTGTGAATCTGTTAAAAATCTTTCAGAAAAAAGAACCTAAAACAGATAAAAGGTTGGCGCTGGTTTTGGATGGGAGAGCGCCGATCTTTTCTTTATATGGCAAAAATATTTATGCCTATGACGTGGTGCAGCAGGCGATGAGTTGCATCGTGAACGAAGTAAAAAAATTGATCCCACGGCATATCTGGGAGCGCAATGGGCTTGTGGATGAAGTGCCGGGGAGCATTTCGGCGATGCTCCGAGAACCCAATGAGTTGATGACAACATCCGACTTTTTGGAGAAGATCACTTGGCAGCTCTTGCTCAAATATAACGCTTTCATATATCCAGAGTATGAGTGGGTAAAAACGAAAAACGGACGATATAAAAAAGAGTTCCGTGCCATGTACCCATTACAACCGAGCCAAGTGGATTTTTTGCAGGATCAGGCGGGCGCTCTGTTTGTGAAAATGAAGTTTGCCAATGGAAGTGAGCCAATTTTACCATATTCGGAAGTTATCCATTTGAGATCCCACTATTCTTTGTCGCCGTACATGGGCGGGAATGAACAGGGGCAACCGGATAATGAAGCGTTGCTAAAAATTCTTCAGGTCAATAACGATTTGATGGAGGGTGTATCGCGCAATGCGAAAAACCCAGTAAATGCCGTTGTTACCTATAATGGCATTGTCGATCGTGAAGAGCTGGAAAAAAGCAGAAAAGAATTTGAGAAAGCGTTAAAAAACAATGAAAGCGGAATCTTGCCAATGGATATGGGTGGAACCTATACGCCGCTAAATTCAGACAAAAAGCTCATTGACAAAGACACGATGCAATTCATCGATGAGAAGATTCTGCGCCACATCGGAGTATCGGTGCCTGTTCTGACGGGGACGGCGACGCCAGAGCAAAAGCAAGCATTTTTCGAGAGAACAATCGAGCCGATTGTGATAGGAGCAAATCAGGCATTCACGAGGGTACTGCTTTCAAAATGGGAGAAACAGCGCAATCAAAAAATCAATTTCTATCACAAAGATTTGCTATTCATGTCGGTAGACCAAACGATCAACATGATAAAAGAACTTGGAAGCCGAGGCGCGCTCACAAACAATCAAATGTTGGCGGCATTCGGCTATCCGCCCTACGAGGGGGGCAATGTGCGTCTTATGTCGCTGAATTATGTGGATGTGAATATAGCAAATCAATATCAATTAGACACGGGAGAGGAAGAACAAAATGAAACAGCACAATGATTATTATATCGCGCGGGAGTATAGAGCGCTTGAACTTAGGGCAGAGCAGCGGGAGGAAAACGGGGAAAGCGTTATCTTTGGCCGACCTGCGATTTATGGGCAAGAGACTTTTATCGGAACGCCGGACGGTGGATTTTTGGAGGAGATAAAACCGGGAGCCTTTGACGCGGCGGCGCTAAAAGACGTGCGGCTATTCGTGAATCACGACGATCGCGGTATTACCCTAGCAAGAAGCCGCAACAACAACGAAAACAGCACGATGCAAATTGGTATCGATGAAGAGGGGCTATATTTCGAGGCAAAGCTGGACACGGAAAACAACGCACAGGCGCGCGCCCTCTATTCTGCGATTGGGCGCGGGGATATGTCGGGCATGTCTTTTGCATTTTTTGTGCCAGTTGACGGGCAGGAATGGGAAACACTGGAAGATAGCACGGCAAAAAGGACAATAACAAAGATTGAACAGGTTGATGAGATTAGCGTTGTGAACTTTCCGGCATATGCAGGGACTTCAATTAACAAACGATCGCTGGAGAGCGACGCGGCGGCACTGGATAGAGCCGCAAAAGCGCTGGAGAGCGCGGAGATCCAGAGGTTAAAAATAGAAAATCTAAGGAAAGCGAACAGAATTTATTAGGAGGAACACATGAAAGAGTATTTGAAAAAGGTTATCAGAGAAAAGAACGCGGAAAAAAGAGCTTTGCAGGAGCAGAGCGACAAATCGACGGACGCAAACGAGCTTCGGGCAATCGGAAAGACGCTGGAAAAGCTGAAAGAGGAAATCGAAGAGGCGGAACAGGCGCTTGCGGGGCTTGAAGAGCCGACGGAAGATCCGGGTGAGGAAGCCCCCGGGGCAATGGGAGAGCCGGAGCAGGAGGGAAGAAGCCAGAGATTCAAGGCACTGGCGACCTATACGGTAGATAACAGAGCAGGTGATGACCGCGCTGTTATGGAGCAGAGAGGGCAGGCGTTGAGAGAAAAAAGAACCGTAACAGTGGCGAGTTCCAAACTTTTGACGCCCAAGCACACTTCGGGAGAAATTACGCAGCCATTCGCGCAGTTGTCGAGCTTGGTTGACAATATGGACATTACCACACTCACCAATGGCGAGACATATGAAAAAGCGTTTGTAAAGACGATCCCGGCGGCAGGGGTTACAAATGAGGGCGCAGCTTATACGACGGCAGAACCGACTTTTGATTATGCCACGATCAATAAAATCAAGATCACAGCTTATGCCGAATTAACCGAGGAGGCGGAAAAGCTGACAAACGCCGATTATGCGGGAGAGGTTTTCAAGGACATCGGAATTGCCCTGCGCAAGAAACTGGCCGAGCAGGTGCTCAATGGAACAGGCACAAAACAGCTTGTAGGCATTTTCAGCACCAGCGACGACAACAATGCAATCGATGCCACGCAGGATTTGGAGATTGAAAAAATCGACGCGACGACGCTCGACCAGATCATCTACGCATACGGCGGCGATGAGGAAGTGGAAGGGACGGCGGCGCTTATCCTGAATAAAGCGGACTTAATGGCATTTGCAATGCTGCGCGATGGGAACGGCAACAGAGTATACGACATCAAGCACACAGAGCGCACGATCAACGGCATCCCGTTCTATATCAACAGTAATTGCGCGGCAATCTCCAATTCGGCGACGGCGGCAGGTACCTATTGCATGGCATACGGTGATCCCAAAAACTACGGTCTGACGCAGTTCGGCGAGGTGGAGGTCGGGAAATCCACGGATTACAAATTCAAAGAGGGGCAGGTGGCATATAAGGCGTCTGGTTTCTTCGGCGGTAACACCGTGAAATGGAAGGGATTCCTGCGCGTGAAAAAGAAAGCGGCGGCGACACCGCCAGTGCAGGGAAACTCCGAACAGAAGGGGCAGGAAGATCCGGAAGTCTAAATAGCATAGAAAGGAGGGGCGACGTTGAATGACGCGGAACGCCTGAAGCTGGTAAAAACAGCAATGGGAATCTCCGGGCATTATCAAGATGATTTGCTCGGCGTGTATATCGAAGATGCGAAAAATACCTTGATAAACGCGGGAGTATCAAAAGAGATTGCGGAAAGCAAAGAGGCGATCGGCGCGATTGTTCGCTATGTGGTCGATACTTGGAGCTATGAAGCGGGGGCGGCTAATATGTCGCCTCTTTTTATTGCGCAGGTTGTCCAGCTACGGGCGAAGGGGGGCGGCGAGTAAATGGGCAGACCACCACAGGCGGCCAGCATGACAACGCCGTTAAAGCTCTTTATTGTGGCGGGTGTAAAGAAGGTGAATGGTGTCCCGCAAAAGCAATACCGGGAAGCGGAGGCTCCTGTTTTTATGTGCAGTTTTAAGACCTACGGTGGGACAGAAAAACTGGTAAACGGCATTCAGGTAATAGAAGATACTGCAAACATTGTAACGTGGTATAGGCCGGATATTGGAAGCGGTTGCAAGGTGGAGCGATTAACAGACGGCGCGAGCTTTGAGGTTATCAATGAGCCGGAAAACATAGACCAACGCGGCCAGTTTTTGAGTTTCAAAATCCGGCGTTTAAAAGGCGGTGCATAGCGTGGCGACGAAAATGACATTAAAAAATAACTTTCAGGACTTGCAGGAGAAGATCGCCAAGGCCAATGGGAATTTAGAAAGGGCGGTCGAGCGCTCTATGGAAGCGGCGGCGGACTTTCTAAACCCGGATTTTAAAGCAGGGATTGCAAGACACCGACGCACCGGGCGGACGGAACACTCTCTAATTGAGCGGCCAAATGTGGAGTGGGACGGCAATAAAGCAATGTTGAGGACGGGTTTCTCTGTTAGAGCGGGCGGCTTGGCGGCAATCTTTATCAACTTCGGAACGAAACGCGGCGTAAAAGAAGATCCGTTTATTAAGCGTGCTGTTTCCCGCAACCGCAAAAAAATTGCAGAAGCACAGCAGGCGATCTTGATGGAAGAGTTAAAGGAGCTGGGCGAAAAGTGAACGTAAAAGATATTTTATGCAATGCCTTAGAGCCGTTGGGATATGAGATATTCAGGCGGGACACCATAGCCACCGAAATAGAGTACCCGGATAATTTAATTTTTTATTATTTGGCAGATACCGAGACGGTGAGAAGCTATAACAACAGGCCAGCGATTATTCGCTGGCTTTTTTATGTTGCGTTCTATAGCTACGACGCAGAACTGGTGGAAAAGGAACGGGAGAGAATCGCGCAGACGCTAAAAAAGGCGGGGTTCCTGCCAAAAGGAAAAGGCGGCGACGCAATGGGCGAGGACGCCGGACAAACAGGTTGGATCATGGAGTTTTATTATTGGGAGGATAAACTAAATGGCAAGCAATAATTTCAGCGAATTTCAAGGTTTAGATGAATTATACATCGCAGAGGTAATCAAAGACGACAACGAAACAGACGGCGGATATGTGGTAGGCGATCCTATCAAAATTCCGGCGGCGGAAATCTCTGTAAGCACTTCGAGGGAGAGTGCGGCAAAATATTACGATAACGCGGCGTTTTTCATAGCACAATCGGAAGGGGATGACGAGGCGACGCTTACAGTCCCGCAGCTCCCCATTTCCTTGATTGGAAAGCTCACGGGAAAAACGGTAGATGAGGCAACGGGGGCGCTTCTTGATGACGGCGAGCCGCGCACAAAGTATTTTGCGATCGGGTATCGCCTGCGCTTCTTGGATGGTACACATCGTTATGTATGGCGGCTAAAGGGTTCTGTTAAGCTGGGTGATGAGGCAGCAAAGTCTTTGGACGGAAGCACGGACAGCAACAATCAGCAATTAACGTACACGGGAACAAAGACGATCCACAAGTTTGCAAAAACAGGAGCAGCGGCAAAAGCAGTTGTTGTGGATGAGAGAGAAGGGAAAGCGGACGTTTCGACGTGGTTTGACAGCGTAGTAACGCCGGACACAGTTAAAACGATCACGCCCAGCGTGTAGGAGGTAAAAGATGGCGAAATTTGAACTTTGCATTTACGGGGAAAACGATGAAGTAATTAAAACGCTGGCGACGGAACATGTCCGCTTTGGTGTGCTGGAAGATGCGCTTTCTATGGCGGACAACGCGGAGAGCCAAGGGAAGGACATTAAAACGCAGTTTCGGGAAGTAAAGAACATTGTCAAACGTATTTTTCCGGGATGCACGGATGAGGATTTGAGTAACGCCGACACAGGCCATATTTTCGCTACTTTTAATCAGTTGGTGAAATACTCGAATGGCATTAACGGGGACAATGAAAAAAACGGGTAGGGGGATCGGAGAACAAAACGGACGATCCCGAGCTGACGGCGAGCGAAGCGCTCTTCGAGTTGACAATTTCGATTTGCCAGCACTTCCCGGGGGTTACGCCCTTTTCTTTGCGGCGTGAAGATATGGAAGAAGTGTTGTTGCTCATTGATAGAGTACAACGCCGGGGCAGAAGAAACGAGGCAAAACAAAACAGAATATTGACGGCGGCGCAGACACCGACGAGAAAAAAGGTGTATGCAGACACAGCGACAGGCGGGTGGTATTAAACCACTCGCCTTTTTATGTGAAAGGTGGTGAGTAAATGCCGGGAAATGAAGAGACCATTGGTGGAAAATGGACAATAGACATAACAGACATAAAGGCCGGGCTAACGGAAGCAAACCGCCTGATAAAAATATCTGATACAGAGTTCAAAGCCGCAGCGGCGGGGATGGGCGACTGGACGAAATCGGCAGACGGATTGGCTGCAAAGCAAAAACAGCTAAACACCAATATTGGGATCCAGCAGGAAAAAGTGAATGCGCTCACCGAGGAATACAAGCGGGTAGCGGAAGAAAAAGGCGAAAACTCGGCGGCGGCGCAAAACCTCCTGATTAAGCTGAACAATGAGACGGCAGCGCTTAACAAATCAAAAACGGAACTGGATAAGAACACAAAGGCGCTTGAAGATTTTGGGAAGAAAGAAGATGACGCAGAGCAAAAGACGGGGAAATTTGGCAATGCGCTCAAAAGCATAGCGGCGGGCGCCGGAAAGGCTGTAACGGCGGCGGTGAAGAGTTTGGCCGTCGCAGTAACAGCGGTAGGTGCGGCAATGGCAGCAGCGGCAGAAAGTACACGCGAATATCGGGCGGACTTGGGGCAGCTTCAAATAAATGCCCAGAATGCCAATGCTGACTTTGACGCAATGAAAACCAAGCTGGCAGAGGTTGGTGCGGTTACGGGGGAAACAGACGCGGCATTTGAGGGCATGAATATGCTCTTAGCAACGGGGTTAGATACCGCCAACATAGAACTTGCGGCGGACACGCTGGCGGGCGCCGCGCTGAAATTTGACGGTCTGAAGTTTGAAGGTCTTTCGGAAGGATTGCAGGAGACGTTAGCGACCGGGGCGGCGGTGGGGCCGATGGCAGAAATGCTGGAGCGATCCGGCGTGAATCTGGAAAAGTTCAACAATGGCCTTGCGAGGTGCAAAACGGAAGCGGCGCAGCAAGACTATATCATGCAGGCATTAGCTGACACGGGGCTAGCTGACGTCAACGCGGCTTATAAAGAGGCTAACTCTTCTATTATTCAGGCGCAGCAAGCTCAATTTGTATGGAATGACGCAATGGCGCAAATGGGCGCGGTTGCAGAGCCGATCATGAGCAGCATGAAGTTGAGCTTGGGTGAGGTGGTGAGTGGTTTTGCAAGTATGCTCCAAGGATCGGAGGATGCTTACGAAAATTTCTATACCGCTTTGGCGGATTTTATGTATAACATCGTGGAGCAAGTGCAAACGCTTTTGCCAAAAGTTTCGGACGTGTTAACGACGGCGATCCCTGTTCTAATAGATGCCGTGGCTACAATTCTGCCCGAACTAGTAAGCATGGCGGCGGACATTATTTTGCAGTTAGTCGATGCCTTGCTGGCCGCGCTGCCGGAATTGGTGGATGTGGGGATCCAGATTATTATTAACCTAATTAACGGCCTAACAAAAATGCTTCCTAAACTGCTGACATCCATCACGCAGGTGCTTTTAAAGATCGTGAAAGTGCTGATCGATAATATCCCAACGCTTTTAAATGCGGCGGTTCAATTTTTCATGGCGATCGTAAATGCCATACCCCAAATTATAACGGCGCTCATTGAAGCGTTGCCCGAAATTGTCCAAGCAATTATCGACGCCTTGCTGGCTTCTATCCCGATTTTGATAGATGCGGCTATACAACTTCTGATGGCGATCGTCGACGCTATCCCGACGATCATAGATGCCCTTGTTAAAGCATTGCCGACAATCGTGAGCGCGATCATAGATGGGTTAATTTCGGCGCTCCCGTTATTGCTGGACGGCGCAGTTCAACTTCTTATGGCGATAGTGGACGCTATCCCGGTAATTATCGAAGCTCTGATCGCCGCGCTGCCAATGATTATAACGGCGTTAATCGACGGCCTGATCGGTGCGCTCCCAATGCTGTTAGAAGGAGCAATTCAATTTATGATGGCGATCGTGGATGCCATCCCGAAGATTATACCAGAGCTAATCAAAGCGCTTCCTACGATTATTAGCGCTATTGTCAATGGATTGCTCAAAAGCATTCCACAGGTGATACAAGGCGCAATTCAGCTTTTTATGGGGATCATCAAGGCAATTCCTCAAATTGTGAAAGAGTTAATCAATAACATGCCGCAGATCATTCAGGCGATTGTTTCGGGCATCGGCGCAGGGATGAAAGAAGTAATCAAGATCGGAGGCGACTTGCTCAAAGGTGTTTGGCAAGGCATCAAGGATGCGGGGAAATGGCTTTGGGACAAAATAAGCGGTTTCTTTGACGGTATTTGGGACGGCTTAAAGAAAATGTTTGGTATTCACTCGCCGTCAAAGCTAATGGCAGACACAATAGGCAAGCCGATGGCGCAGGGCGTCGGTGTTGGTTTCCAAAAGGCCTATAAATCAGTAAAACGGGACATTGAGAACAGTATGAAGGTAGAGCCAATAGAGCCGGAATATGATTTTGTGGGCGGCGGAACATCCGGGGGCGCCGGGAGCATTGGGCGCCGCGATGGTGGCCTAACCTTTGTGCAAAATAATTATAGCCCAAAGGCTTTGAGCCGCTATGAGATTTACAGGCAGACGAAAAACGCCGCAGCATTGCTGGGGAGGTGAGAAAATGTTTTATTTTGCGGTAGAAAACGCCAAGGGTGAACGGTTAAGCCTGACGGACAACACGCACCGATATGTGATAGATAAAATAGATGGTCTTGCGCCTGTCGCGGCCAAGACAAATAAAACACAGCAGGGGGACAGCGGGGAAAAAATTACCAGCATAAAGATTCCGGCGCGCAACATAAACGTGCGTCTCACTTTGCGAGGTGATATTGAGCAAAACAGGGTGGAGCTATACCGATATTGCAAAGTCGGGGAGTGGATAACGATTTATTATCGAAATGGGCGGCGGGATGTAATGATAAAGGGCATGGTGGAGGATATAACGCCAGACTATTTTTCTAAAGAGTGCGGCGTCCAAATCGTAATACTATGCCCAAAGCCGTTTTTTAAGGCGGCGCAGGAAATGATTGTTGATATTAGCCGCGTTATCGATGAGTTTGAGTTTCCATTTTCGATAGAGGAAGAGGGTATACCTATTAGCTCGATAGACAAATACATCACGCAAAACGTCCTAAACTCTGGCGACAGGGAAAGCGGCCTTATTATTGAAATGGAAGCGACGGGCGCGGTGCTAAACCCCAAAATATACAACACAGCGACGGCGGAAATGCTGGGCGTAAATATCCAGATGCAGAAAGGCGATAAAATTACGTTTGACACAAGCGAGGGAGAGAAAACGGTTTCTTTGCTTCGGGGCGGAGTGGAGAAAAATATCTTTAATTTGCTCATGTCGGGGATAACGTGGTTGCCGCTGAAGCTGGGGGATAACGTGTTCACCTATGAAAGCGACGAAGGAACGGAAAACTTGACGATCCGATTCTGCCATCGTGATTTATATGGGGGTGTATAGGCGGTGGAGTTATATATTTTAGACTCGGATCTTGAAGCGCTGGGGGTGATAGATGACGCCGAAAGCGTAATCTGGACAAAGAGATATTTTCAGGCCGGGGAATTTGAAATTTATATGATGACTACGGCCAAAGCGCTGGGGTTGCTGAAAATCGGGCGGTATGTAACACGAAAGGACGACGAAAGCGTCGGGATCATTGAAAGCCTCAACATAATTTCAAATGAGGAAGAGGGCGAATATATCACGGCGGCGGGTCGGTTTTCGGAAAGCATACTTGGCAGGCGGATCATATGGCAGCAAACAAGGCTATATGGGGGATTTGAAACAGAAATGTATAAACTGATCCGTGAAAACGCCGTTGCACCATCTTTGGCAGATAGGAAAATCTCCGTTCTTGCATTGGAAGAGCCGCGCGGCATTGATACGCACATCGAATGCCAAATAACGGGCGATAATCTTCTAACTGCTATTGAGGAAAAATGCACGATAGAGGGAGTGGGCTTTAAAACGAGGCTGGACGGTGATGTGTTCCGCTTTGGGTTTTACCGGGGAAAGGATAGATCGAGGGGACAGACGGAAAACCCGCATGTTATTTTCTCGGATGAATACGACACCTTGGAAGAATCCAGCTATTTGGTAGAGACAAAAGAGCTTGTCAACGTAGCATTGGTGGCCGGGGAAGGTGAAGGGCTGGAAAGAAGGACGGCGACAATAGGAGAAGGGAGCGGAATGGAGCGTTATGAAGTATTCGTTGATGCGAAAGACGTAAGCAGCAATAAGGGAGAAATATCAGACACGGATTATTTAGCGGCGCTTAGAGAAAAAGGGGCAGAGAGATTGGCGAGAATGACGGAAGTGTTCGACGGCGCGATCATCTCGGAGGGAAAATATGCCTACAAAACAGATTATGATCTGGGCGACGTCGTAACGGTGGAAAATTCGCGATGGGGTCTTTCGATTGATGCGAGAATTATAGAGATTATAGAGTGCGAGGATGAAACGGGGTATCATGTTGCCCCATCTTTTGGTAGGTGAAAAAATGGCAATACAAAGCGGGTTTTACAATTCGATAAGCGGGGACAGAAAATATAATTGTGATGATTTTGCAAAATATTTGGGAGACATCATAAGCAATGGAGTGATACCAAGACCAAGCTCTGCTTTGCAGGTAATGGCAACAGGCAATGGCATGAATATCATTGTGCGACCGGGAAAAGGAAGGTGCCGCGGGCGACAGATTGAAAACGATGCCGATTATCCGATAACCGTAGAGGCGGCGGATATTGTATTTGACAGGATAGACAGCGTAATTATAGCGGATTATCCCAAATCTAAACGTAAAATGGATATCGAAATAAGGAAGGGAACGCCTGCGTCTACGCCGGTGCCGCCAACGATCCTGCGAACAGAAGATGAATACGATTTGGTTCTGGCTAATATTTATGTGGCCGCAAAGACGGAAACTATCACACAGAGCGCTATTACTGATATGCGCCCAGATGAGAGTTCTTGCGGTTGGGTTACGGGGCTGATAGAGCAAATTGAATTGGGCGGCGCTTATGAGCAATGGCAAGACGCGTTTTCGACGTACTACGAGCAAACAAAACAGCGGATGAATGACTGGTATCAAAGTACGTCGGAGGGATTCGACACATGGCTTAACGGGATCAAAGAATCTATTTCGACTGCGACGCTTTTAAGAAAGTATCAGAGTTCATATACAGCGGCGGCGGATAATACGAGCGCAATCCCGATCAATATCCCGGCAGCAGCTTATAACGTGGATCTGGATATTATCCAAGTATACGTGAACGGCATGAATTTGATCCCGACTGTGGATTACACGGTAGAAAGCGCACAGCAAATAATGCTTACAAAGCCAATACGCACCGGGACGGTGGTAAACATTGAAATATTTAAAAGTGTAGACGGATCAAATGCCGTTACGGCGATCGAAATGATAGAGGCTTTGCAAACGCAAGTGGTTAAGTTAAGGGCTGACGTGGATCAGCTTTTACAAAATAATTGAGGAGGAAAAAGAAAATGGATATGATGGAACTGATTCAGCCGGAAATGCTTACGCTGGTTCCTGTGCTGTATCTTATCGGAGTAGCACTGAAAAGGGCAGAGGTATTTGCGAACAAGTATATCCCGCTGGGGCTTGGACTGCTGGGGGCGTTGCTGGGCGCGGCGTGGCTGTTGGTGTTCCGGGATACGGAGTACAACACCATGCAGAGCTTGCTGATGGGAGCGGTGCAGGGGATTCTCTGCGCGGGGTGCAGTGTCTACGCGAACCAGATTTACAAGCAGCTCAAAGAAGAAAAGGAGGCAAAATAAAGTGGACGGGGTAATTCTGACGGCCATCCTTGGCTTTGCGGGTACGTTGGTTGGCTCGCTTGGCGGCATTTTCGCATCCTCCCGGCTAACGAATTTTCGCTTGCAGCAGTTGGAGGAGAAAGTAAAGCTGCACAATAACCTTGTGGAGCGAATGACAGCGGTAGAAGAGAAAATTAAAGGCAACGTGCATCGAATTGAAGAGATTGAACATAATGTATAATAAAGAGTGGGGCAGAAATGCCCCGCTTTTTTTATTTAAAAAAAGTCTTGACTTATACACAATAAATGTGTATAATAAATAATGAAAGGAGGGAAAAGATGAAAACAAAAGATTTGATAGAACTTTTAGAAAGGAACGGTTGGAAGTTCAAAAGGCATGGCGCAAATCACGACATCTATGTGAAAGGGGCAGAACGAGAGAGCATTGTCCGGCATAGAGAAACAGCCGAAGAGCTGGCAAAAGCAATTATAAAGCGCAGGGGGCTAAAATAGCCCCTCGGCGCAATAATATATAAAAAGATAAAAAGGAAGGAGTTTAGCATGAAAGCAGCATATCCAATTATTATGAGACAAGGCGAAAAGTTTGTTGTTGTGGAAATCCCGGATTTTGATATTGGAACACAGGGTGTAGATTACGCGGAAGCGATGGAAATGGCGCGGGACGCGATCGGGCTAATGGGGATTGATATGGAGGATGAAGGTGAGGCAATACCCACGCCGTCTGATTTTCGGGGAATAGAAGCAAAACATCAGGATGGTGTTGTAACGCTGGTAGACGTGGATTTCACAGAGTATCGGCGGCAAAACGACATGAGAACGGTTAGACGAAACGTATCGCTCCCGTCGTGGCTTAATGCGGCCGCAGAAAAAGCAAACTTGAATGTGTCGGCAGTATTGCAAGCGGCGTTGAAAAAAGAATTGAAGGTAACGGAATAAAAAAGAAAGCGGGGCAGATGTCCCGCCTTTTTTATTTGGGCAAAAGGAATTTTGGTAAAAATATGTACCATTTATGGGACTTTTGCGGCAAATTTCGTGTTGTATTTCGTGTTGCATTTTTTTAAAAAACGCTAAAATTTACATCAAATCATTAAAATTTACTACAAGCGCTTATAATAAGATTTTCGCTCAACAAAGCCAAAAACAAGAAAAATCGCTCTATTGAGCGATTTTCTGTTTGGTGCGGATGACAGGAGTCGAACCTGTAAGAAATCTGTTAAAAACACGATTAAATAGGGAAATTCTATTTTTTGTGTTGCGTTTCGTGTTGCAAAATTTTAGAAAAGTAATTATTGGCCTTTTTGGTGAACTTTTTCGCTTTCTGCTCCATAGCGTGTCTATAAACTCTCTTCATGGTATAGTCAGAAGTCCAACCGCCACGCTGCATGATATATTTGTCTGGTACGCCGAGAGCGTGCAAAATAGATGCCTGATAATGCCGGAGATCATGAAAGCGAAAATGCTTTACTCCAGCTTGAGAAAGCAGGGTAGAAAACTGATCCGTAATATGGCTGGGTGCCATTTCCACGACGCGCCCCGATTCGGGGATATTTTGCCTCAATATATCCATGACAACATCGGGGAGATCCACATTTCTATACCCGGCTGCCGTCTTAGGCGGCTTGATTACCCAATTGTTATGCTCGTCGAGAACCATTGATTTATCTATGCTCACACCAGTATCGTACAAATCATCCAATAATAACGGGCTAATTTCACCGCGCCGGAGAGAACCAAACGCGGAAAGCAAGATCGCTTTTTCGATTTTCCGGCCTTTGGCGGCGGCGATGACTTTTTTTATATCGTCGTCACTGGGAACAACATAAATTGGCATTTCTTTTTGCGGAAGCCTTGTCGAAATCCTAAAGTTTGGCAAATAGCAAGCAAGGACAGAAGCAAGAAGGCCGTGCATATTCCTGACGGTTTTTGGAGAGTGCGTTGCGGCCTCTTTATCAATCTCTAGCTGGATGAGTTCTTGGGTGATCTTTTTGAGTTTAAGGTGCATGAGACCTTGCAAATCACAGCGGGCAGAGCGTTTATATTCCCTGACGGTAGAGGGAGATAGAACATTCTGACGGGCAGCGATATATCTGGCATATGCTTCGCTAAGCGTAAGATTCGGTATATCGGCGGCGTGCTTGTTTCTCGTCCTCCACTCGGCGGCCATAAACTCGGCCTCCCTGCGATCCGGGGAGGTGAATGATTTATAGCGGCGCACCATTTTAACCTTTCCGTTTTCGTCGAGCAGCAACCTTCCGTTTTTGTCTTTTTTAGGCTCGGAATGACTGTATTCCAAAACTCGCCAATTTCCGCTTGGTAATTTTTTTGCCTTTGCCATGAAGATCCCCCCTTATGAAGAAAAGCCCCCGCATGAGCAGGGGCTATTTATTATGGCTTGCAAGCCGCACAAGGTTCCTTTTTAAGCGCCTCGGCTTTTTCCCTTGTAAGTTCCTGCGTGTTCGTTTTATTTTGCACATAAAAGCAATCTGGCCTATGATATTTATCCCCTGATTTGGTGATAACAACAACGTCGCTTGGATTTCCAACGGCGTCTACAATCCCGGCATGATTTGAGGCAGGCGCGGCGGCCTGTCCTGCTTTTGGGTGAGCGATGCCGGGAATATGAAGGATAAGAGATACCGCCAGCGCCGCGGATGCGACCAGCGCGATGATTTGATTTTTATTAAAGCGTGGTTTTAGCAGATGATCGGCGAAAGCATTCGCCTCATCGTCGTTTTGCGTCTGCGCTAGAGAATCTAGATCGTGCGTCAAAACAATGTGTGCGACTTCATGAGCATAATGCCGGGGCTTATCGATTGCCGTTTTACTAAGAAAAATAATTTTTAAAGGCTGGTAGATAAAAGCGCTATGGAGCTTTGCATAATTTTCAAGCTCTAAATCTTTAATAGTTTGATCTCCATCGCCATCGTCGCCAAAATAGACGGTGCGCCAACCTCTTTGCGCCATCTGCCCGATCATGGTATCGAGCATGGCTTTTTTGCCAGTTAAAGAGTTCCGAAAAGAAGATGCCGCAATTCTGATTTCTGATTTAACCAATTCTTTATTCCTCCTTATTTGTCATGGTTCGACAAATAAGGACTTATACAAAGAAGAGGGAAACCCTTTATGTATTTTTTTCCATATCCTCCAGACGGCGCCGTACTTTTTCTGCCGCTTCTTTGGAAATGGTGTGCTGTTGTGTTCCGCCCTCATATGCGGCCAGAGCGCCGCTATATTGTGCGCTCCTATTGGCTCTATCCACATAATAAAGGGAGGTTACATAGAGCATCACTTGATCCTTGCTTTCTT
>ERZ1673736.1573-NODE-1573-length-29302-cov-14.625432_pt1 | contig 29302 bp, 27 predicted proteins | sample MGYA00580212_ERZ1673736 | MGnify/ENA primary metagenome ERZ1673736 (study PRJEB41218, sample SAMN15661752) | gut metagenome | host: Homo sapiens | place: Canada: London | collected 2015-08-20/2019-03-30 | study: EMG produced TPA metagenomics assembly of...
TTTTTTCTTATCCCGGCTTTCAAATTCTATGCCTTTGGAGAAGAATTTGCACGATTCCGAAATGAAAAATCAGGTTGAGGATGAAGATGATAGTGCATAAATCCAGGAAGAAGGCAGTATGTATCACCGTCGCCGGGTTTCTTGCGGGGATTGCCGGCGGCCTTATCCTGTACTGTGTCCGCGATGTCGTTCTGGGATGGTGTTTCGTGGCGACGGCGGGTTTTACCCTGTTGTACGGTATCGGCTCGCTGTACGACCGCCGACCCTATATCGTCCTTACCGAAGACGGCATCACCGAGATGTTCACGATCCGCGGGCAGATCGAATGGGAGGCCATCCTTTACGCGGACGATTTCTATTTCCGGGGACAATACTGGGTGCGGTTGTTGCTCGAGAGCAACTACAAGCCGCAGCTCGTACGGCTGGCCTGGTTCTGGCGGTTCGACCGCCTTTACGAATCGAAGGGCGTAAAGGCGGTTTATCTGCGCACGATGGGGCTGGAGATCGATTCCATGCAGCTGGTCGCCCTGATCCGGCGGATGAAGGAAGCGGATGTGCCCGGGAGGATCGAGCTGCTGAACGGCTGCCTGTTGAAATAAAATCCGCCGCAGGAGCGCCGCGCCCCGGCATTCCGTCCGCGGCCGTCGGAGAGCGTACCGCCCGTGCCTTTCCCGGGGTAAGGACAGCGCCCGTCCGCACGGGATGGGCGGGCAGGCTGGGGATCTGCTCCCCGTCATCGTATGATTTCGCCCCCGCCTTCGTTGGCTCCGTCCCATGTCGTGTCGACGTCGACCGAGAACTCGATTTCTCCCCGGAAATCGCCCTCTTCGAAACGTGCCGTAAGGTCGATCAACTGGTTGCATTCGATCCGCAGGGTGTCGGTGACTACCCGGTCGTAGAGCGGTGCGTCGTCCTCGCCGTAGAGTCTGAGCCGCCACGATGTCCTTACGCCCGGCAGCGTGCAGAACGTGCCGAGCGTGAACGACCCGGCGGCGCGTGTCCTCAGCTGCGCTGCGGGGACGCATTTGGAAACCTCGCACGCCAGGTCGGGTTCCCCGCAGAGCGGCATGCGCTGGCCGACGTTGTCGAGCACCACCTCGACGGAGGCGATTCGGGCGGGAATATTCTCGAACCGGAAGCGGGTTATGCCGTGTACGCGCTGAAGGACGGCTTCGAATTCATTGCGGCAGGGGCAGGTCACTTCGAACGGCACGTCGGCGCGGAAATGGTCGTCGCCGTTCTTTTCTCCCTGGTAAACGATGTAACGTGCCTCCGGAGCGTCCATCGTCCCTGTCATCATGCGCGGCGTGACATTCGCCACGAACGCCAGCCGGTACCTCCCGAACGGAAGCGTGTCGATGCGGAAGAGATAATCCCCGCCGGAGGCGGTATGTAGGTCGTCCGCGCGGCCTTACCCGATCAGCTGCCCGTCGGCATAGAGCAGGTAGTCGAGCGAATGGATGCGTTTCCCGAATTCCTGTTCGAAATCCGACGGACGGTAGGGCGGCCGGGCCTGGAATTTCTCGACCCGGAGTGCGACCGTAACTTCTCCTCCCTGGGGCGGACACGGGTCGAGTTTCTCTTCGATGCACGACATTGCCGACAGCAGGCACAGGAACGCGAACGGTATGTAAAGTGATTTTTTCATGACTTCGTAATTTTAGTAGGGCGAGGCGTTCCACTCGAAAAAGGAGTCGAAGAGCGCCGCCGCATTTTCGGGGTTTCCCGCGTCGTCCGTCGCCTCGACGACATCGATCCGGATTTGCGACGAGGAGTCGTCATAGGTGTCGGTGGTTTCGAAAACGATGCCGGAGATTTTGCTTGCGGCGAGCGTGCGTGCGAACGTCTGGTCGGTTTTATACGTATATCCGCCGCTGGCGCCGGAAATGTCGATATCCACGATCCCGATAGGCAGTTCCGAGGCCGGGTCGGCGAAGACGAAGGGCGAAAAGACCGTCGAATTGGTTTGGCACATCTGGTAGCGCTCCGTACCCGAGGAATGGAAATCTCCCATCGTCGACATGCAACACGGCAGTTCATAGAGTGCGGGATCGCCGTAATACATTCCTCCGAGTGCGTCGATGCCTTCGGCAAAAGGTTCGGTCTTGGACATGAAAAGCATCTGGACGGTATGGGCTGTCATGTCGAACGAAAAACCGTTGACGGGCGAAGGTTTGTCTTTGAGCAGCACGCGGAACTTCGCCACGCGCCGTTCGGCCCGCAGGGTTACCGCCGGAACGCCTGCCGAATGGAGATCGCCGCTTTTGGGCACCGGGAAATCGGCCACGGCGACAAAAACTTCGCGGCTCAGCTGCCGGTAACCGTTGTTCATCCAGTGCGTCGAGATCGTGTAGGTGAGCAGCGGCGGCGTGCGCAGCGAGCCGTCGGCTTCATCGGAGACGACTTTCCCCGGAATCAGATCGTTGTTCCAGTCGGCCGACCCCCAGTTGATTACGGCTACGATCCGGTAATCGCCCGGCCGCAGTTCGAGATTGAACGGGCACGGCGGAAGATCCCCGGCGATCTTCAGTTCGGCCCATGGCCCCGACTGTGCGTCGAGCAGGACGGTTTGCGTCGTGTCCACGATCCAGCGGGTGTCCGCCTTTTTCAGGATCAGCAGCCGGGCCGTGTTCCTGAACCACTGCGTGTAGGAGGTGGCGCGCGTCATGGGTACGAGCGAGACGTCCGTGCCGACGGCTTCCAGCCGGAAACAGACTTCGACGCGGGATTTTTCCTCCGCGGACGGATGCCCGAAAGGTTCCCCTTCCGAGCAGCCGCCCGTCAGGAAGGCCGCCATTACGAATAAGACTGAAAGTTTTTTCATAATCGTACGTTTTTTTGCCGTTTCACAACCAGTCGAAATTCGTTTCGATGCCCCCTCCGACCGGAATGTCGATGATCCGGTCGCAGCGCAGACCCGCCCGGTTGACCGTGAAGCAGTCCGCAGCCACCGGAAGCCCCGCCGCGGCATCGGTCGCCGGAAGGGCGAGGGTCAGCTGCCGCTGCGGGAAACAGGCTGCGGAATGGACATCCGTGTGGCCGTTGCCGCAGGCAGGCGTCGTGTCGTAGTATGTGAAGAGCAGTTTCACCCGCAGTTTCGAATCGGACGGCAGCAGGAAAGCTCCTTTCATACGCAGGCTGCCGCGCACCCCGTCGTCGTATATGCCGAGTCCCTTGTCCGTCTGGGGGAGTGGAACCTTGAAATCCGTCATCTGGGGCAGAATGCTTTGCACCAGCGGTTCCGAAGCATACGCTGCGGGAACCAGCGTCCCGTTTTCATCGAACCGCAGTTCGGTGGTCGGATTCTCATAGGAGATTTCGATCCGTGCGATCCGGTCGATCACCGACTCCACATCGGGCGATAGGATGCTTTCGGGCTGCGAGAGCGAGCCTCCCGTGCGGTAGATGTCGAAGAGCACCTGCCCTGCGACGCGTGTCAGCGTGAGGCGGATTTTGCCGTCGAGGAGAATAGCCTCGCCGCTCAAGTCCGTATAGCCGCTGTAACCGTCCGGCGCAGCCGCCCCCGAGGCGCATCCCAGCCGCAGGTCTTCCCATGCGACCCCCGGGACGAACTGTGTCCCGGCCGCTGTGGACAGCGACAGCCGTTGCGCGTCGCCGGGCTGGGCGACCATCAGAAAACGGTAGTCGTAGGCTTTCAGCTCGGCGAGCGGAAGTTTCAGTGTCTCACCGTCGGCGACCGAAGTGTAACTGCGGTCGAAAACATATCCGTCCTGCGTTCGCGCCGCCCGGCGGAAAAGGTAGAGCGGGGTTGGGTATCCCGATACGGGAAGCGTGCCCTCCAGGCGAAGTTCGGTGTAGCGGAACTTATTGCCGGGAAAGACCTCTTCCTGCGCCTCCAGCCCGCAGGCTGCGGAGAACGAAAGCAAAAACAGCATTCCGAAAATTCGATATAGGTATTTTCTTTTCATCACGTTCAATCTTTTATTCCCAAATGCCCGTATCGCCGTCCTGTTCCTCGGTGATCGGGGCCGTTTGTATTTCTACTCCGATAACGGGGTAATCCGACGTGATCCAGAGCGTAATTTCGAGTTGCTTGTTACGTTCGGCTTTACCCGTCAGGCGCAGCTGCGCCGGTTGCAGGGCGGCTCCCGCCGCGGGTACGACCGAGATGTCCAGGCCTATCTCCCCGCCGTCGGCGGGCGGAATGACGAAAGGCCCTTCGAACCGGACAAATCCCGCGTCGGTAAGTTCTGCATAATCCGCCGCCGCGAGTGTCGCCGTCACCGTGGCCGTTCCGCTGCTTCCGTCGGGATTCACGCGCTGGCCCGTGTGGTCGGCCGAGAGTTCGATGCGCCCGATCTGGCCGAGCACGGATTGCGGTTTGGCATAGGGAACCTCGACGTATCGCGTGCCGTCGTGGTAGCCCCGCTTGACAATGACGGCGATTCGGCAGACAGCGCGCGTGAGCCGGGCGCGAACCGTTTGTGCCGCGCCGTCGATCGTGTAGACCGTATTGGCGTCGGATGCGGGATATTGCAGGAACAGTTCGTCGGCCGGGAAACAGGTGCCGGGCACGGCTGTGTTTTCACGCAAGACGAAGGCCGCCTCTTCCCATGAAGTTTGCCGCGTTAACGGAGCGGGTTGCAGGGCGATCCGGTCGGCCGCCCCGCTGGCGAACAGGAATTTGTAGTGGCCGTTCGGCATGCGTACCGACAGTTTGCCGTCGGGTGTCCATCCTTCGCGAAACAGCGTGTCGAAAAGGAAAACCGCTCCCTGCCGGCGAAAGGCGTAAACCGAGACATCCGCGGCCCCTTCGCGCACCAGCATGATACGCGAGGTTTCCGTGGCCGGAACGATATCTGCTCGCTCCAACCCCGAACAGGCTGCGAAAGCGGCGGCTGCCAGGATGATGGTCGTATGAATCCGATTATTCATGATTCGGTCTGCTTAGCTTTTGTCAGTCGATTTCCCCGTCCACGAAGTTCGATCCGTCCCAGACGGTATCGACCTCGACCTCGAAATCGACACCCGTGGTGAAGACGTTTTCGCCCAATACGTAAATCCGGATCAGTGTCGCCTTGTTGCGTTCGACGGGTATTTTGTCCCGCAGGGCGATGGTGCGTGCCGATCCTTCGCCCGAGGTGAGCTGCATCGAAAATCCGGTCGTGGCCGTATTGTCGGGATTGGGGATCAGGTAGGTGCCTTTCAGATGCGCGGAACCGGAGATGATGTCGGCGGGCTGTACGTTCTCGAAATCATATTTGTCGGCACCGACGACCGTCGATTCGCCCGTGCCTATCGTGACCACGTCCGCAGGGGTGCCGATCGTGTGGGACACGTCGGAAAGACCGGACACTTTCTCGCCCGAAAGTCCCAGACGGCTGTTGGCGCCGGTATAGGCCAGTTTCACCCCGGCCAGTTTCTCGGGGCCGAAAACGTCAGCGCCCGTTTTTTCGGTATAGACGCCCGTTGCGGCATCCTTCTCCGCGCGGATGAAGAGCACGTCCACGCGCGAAACGGCGCGGCGGAGCGTGGCGCTGACCGTCTGTTTCGGGCCGTCGAGGGACACCGTGTAGGCGGGAACCGCATCGAGCGGTGTGTTGAGCATGAACGCCGCCGGGAAATTCTCCCCGGTATGGGTCACGTAGAGTGCATCGGAGAGGGTGGCGTCCGTGAAGTCCGGCCACGTGTAGTTGCCCGGCGTTACCAGCCCGTAGGAGGGCAGGAACTTGTAGTCGCCGGCGGGAAACTGAACCGTGCCGGTGAGCGCCGTGCCGTCGAAATTCATGCCGGCGAGCGGAATGTCCTGCATATAGACATAGTCCGTGCCGGTTTTTTTGAATGCCAGGATCCGGAAGTCCCCGGTGCGGTAGACCGGCCCGCGGCCTGCCGCCGCCTGGGGCGTCCGCATGATGATTTGCAGGTTCCCGGCGGCAGGGCCGGCAACATCCGTTTTCTCTTCGTCGCTGGAGCAAGCTGCGAGGCCGGCGGCAAGAACCGTAAATAAGAGCAAGTTGTAGATTTTTTTCATGGTTTTATTTTTTTTACAGTATTTGGAATGAGAAGTCGTTTTTACCATTTGCAACTCAATTCGTCGAAATGCGCCAGGTTGTATGTCCCCTCCCCGGAGCCGTATTCCGCGGCGAGCGAGAAGCAGTAGCGCGCCTTCTCCGAATCGCCGTCGATCAGGCACAGGATGCCGAGGTTGTTCAGTGTGCAGGGATCCCCGGCGCAGCGGTTCAGGCATTGACGGGCCGTTTGTATGTCGCCGCAGCGCAGGGCCAGTGTCGCCATGTTGTTGCAGGCGTACGGATCGTCGGGGTAAAACTCCAGCGCGGTTGCACAGACATAGGCTCTTTCGGGTGAGTCGACGGGATAGAATTCCGCCAGCCGGCACATTTCGCCCAGGCTCAGCCATTCGGGACGGGAGTCGATCAGTTCGCGGCTCTGGCCCACGGTGAACGGGGGCAGTGTATAACTGATGCGGTAATCCACGCGCCGCAGCTGCGGATAAACTTCATGCAGCAGCCTGAGGTAGGTTGCGCCGTTGTCGATTTGCCGGATGCCGGCATCGCGGGCATCGGGATCGGACACGGTGTCGATCACGGCCAGCACCTCGTTCCTTGCGGGCAGGTCGGACAGGACGACCCAACGCCGCAGGCTGTCCCAGTCCTCCGGCTCGGTCGCGGTGATGAAGACCGCGCTGTCCAGTCCGAAGTTCTCTTGCAGGTAGTTGCGGATCGACCGTACGCGGTTTGCGGAAAGACGGGTGTTATAGGGATAGGTGTCCTCGGGCGAGGCATATCCTTTCAGGTAGACGTTCTCTATCGAAAGGCCGTCGTTTCCCAGCAACCGTGCAGTCAGGCTGTCGATGCGCGCCAGTTGGCTGCTATTGTCGGCGAATCCGCGCAGCAGTACCGAACGGCCCTGCGGGAAGTGTATGACAGCCGTGATCTGTTCGCTGCGGCGTTTGGGTTCGTCTGTGGGAACGAGGAACGACAGCCGCGGTTGTACGGCAGGGGCGATCTCGGCGGCGACCAGCGGCGGAAGGGCCGTCCGGTGTCCGGCACATCCCTCCAGGTCGCGGTAAAGGACGATTCGTCCGCCCGCCATCCACGGCTCGTAGGGAATATCACCTTCGAAAAGAACCGCATTTGCCGACGGATTTTTCCGGCTGCGGCGGATGACCGTGTTGCTGAAAACACCTTCGGTAACAGCCGGTATGCCGTAAAGCCGTTCCTGGCGTTCATTGACTCTCTCGCGGATGCGTCCCGTGAAAACGATGGGAGCCAGAAGTATTTGGTTTTCGCCGTTGCTGACGACCGGCGTGACGGTCAGCTGTCCGTTGGCCGGGAGGTCGATGCCGGCGGTGATCGGGAGTCTTACGCAAAGCCGGTCGCCGCTCCTGTAAGCGGCCGGATTCCCTTCGCGACCGTAGACTGCCGCGGTAAAGGTCAGGCATACGGCCAGTAAGCCGGTTATGCGTTGCTTTGTATGGCGTTTCATATCCTGCTGTGTTATTTAATGATAAAGATGAGTGCGAGGCCGATTTTTGTCGGCCCGAAATAGTTGCGTGACCGGGTGCGGATCACTTCGCCGCATTCGGCGATCGGATATTTCCGATCCCACAAACGGGCGTACCCCAGGCCGACGGTGGCTTCGAGGTTCCACCGCTTGCCGATCAGCCACTGATAACCGTAGGATAAACCCGCACCGTAGAGGTGTCCCTGATAGCGGTTGCGGTGGAAGTCGGCGTTGAAATTGATCCCTCCCGCATTGTATTCGGCGTAATGGGCGTGCAGGCCGAAAAAGTGGCCGTTGAAGCTCTCGCAAAGCCAGTAGCGTACTTCGGGTTGTATCAGCCAATGTTTCCACCGGGCGTCGCCGAACTCCCACGGATTGTAGTTGCCCGATATGTCGAGCGTTACGCGGGGGCCGAGCGCCGCTTCGACACCCAGGTTGATCGTCGCGGTGGCATCGTAGAGCAAGTTGCTCTTGACGGCCCATTTCTGGGCCAGGGATGAATTTACCGATGCCAGCAGGATTGCCAGCATGAAATAAATTTTATTCATTACCATATTTTTTTATTGTCCCGAAAGTGTCCGGATGAAATCGATACGTCCGGTGTCCGCCTTGAAGAGGATGGTACTCAAAAGGCGCGGCTATGGCTCGTGCGTGCAAATGATTTGCCAGAAATGGATGAATTCTTAACGCTTAGGTTCAACGGGTTGTATTATAATATGATAAAAAATATAGCAGAGACGGGTGGAGGATGGGAGATAGTTGGGTATCCATCGCCTAATCAGGTACGGTGGACAGACCGCAGCCGACCTGCGCTACATTGCTTTTCAATGCCTCTGGTCTAAACGCACGAAACCCCGCAAATGTTTAATTTGCAGGGTTTCGCTGTCTCGTTCGTTGTATTCTGGCGGAGAGAGAGGAAAATGAACCTTTCCTATATTCCGCCGTATATCAGTCTGTTATGTTTCGACTTCAATATAAGTACACCGAATAAGCCACAGCCGATTTGCATCATTTTACCCTGTGTCGCACTTGGTTAGCACAAAGATATAAAAATTATGAGATAAATCAAATAATTCAAAATGTGGACTTAATTCTTCGTATGTTATGTGAAGTTCAGATAAAAGTATTAATTCCTTTTTTGAACTTGTTTGGTTGAATCAGCTTGCATATGCCGAATCGTAAGTTGTTTGAGCCTTAAATGACATGCTTTATAGGTACAATTATCCCATACTTTGCGAAGTTTTGGTGGTAAAAATGGGGAAATTCGTTCCCGTGACTTAAACCAAGCTATCCACCGCTTTGGCTCGGTAGTGTTTTGATATTCTTCAATCGAAGATAACCGGTCTATCTCCATGGTATCAATCGGGGGGGGGCAATCTTGATCGGGAATAAAATCTCCATCACATAAAGGCATATAAAAAAGCGATGCAGTCCGAATCAATTTCATCTCCTGCCAATAGTTAGCAACCGAATAATTTTTGACTTTTATTTCTTTCGACAGGCGGCCCAAGTTTCAGCTTCCTTTGCAAAGAGAGTTTTGTGTCGCAGAATTAATCGTTTGGAAGATTCAGGCATGGGAAAATCTGCGATTCCGATAATATAATCTCCGGGGAAATCCCATGACGGATCGTAGTATTTATCGAATATTTGGGAAAACTTTTTATATTCCCCCCCCCTCCCGGAATTGACTATTTCGAGGTTATGTTAATGTTCCGGTATTCATATACAGAATCATTGAGATATGCGTAAATAGAATCTAAAGAAAAGCGATGGTGGGATAATTTTGCATATTCTTCAACGATGGATTGACCACTCCATGTTTTTAATTGCGGCGGCTCTATCTTTAGAATCGGCGCAGTGGTTTTGGAAAAATAAAGATCCGCTATATCATCAGGCCCGTTATATTCACACAATATGATGATTTGACGAACCGTATCTATTTGAGAATTATGCGAAAGCCGGTTGAGCGGTACATAATCCTGTTCAATAAGGGCGTTCCCTCGGATTTTATATACCTGATGATAATTGTTGGGGAGATAGTTTTCCCACTCGGAAATGAGCAGTTCGTCTTTGCCGTCAAAATCCACGTCGAGAAATTGAAAAGGTGGAGGAGTATATCCCAATAAATGTAGGCTGTCCCGCCACACCCACTCCTCTGGGGACGGGTACTCGAAATAGTAAACATCGCCATCGTAATATCCCCTGAAATTGTCGGCGTGAGCAACTTCATCCGTATTGAAATTGGCGTATTCATCGGAACTTACATGAAATGATGCGCCGGAATTTGTATTCCGGAAATTCATGACGATATATCCATCCCAACTGTGGGCATTGGAAAGCATCCAGCGAGCGGTCACCTCATAGCCTTTTATCGGTTGCTTGTATTTGAAATAAACGTTGATCAGACTGTCTTGGTCAATAGTTGGAGGTAGTGGAATCCGGTTAAGTGCACCAATCCATACCGAATCGGCAGGCTCGGTGCTTTTTAGAAATAATGTAGTATCGGCAGTTTGTTCGTTGACCTCTTGCACGGCCTCATCATGTTGCAATATAGATGCAGAATTGAGTGTTTTAGCTTTTTGGGGACTACCGCAAGAGTACAGCAATAACAGCAAAATTAAGACCCAATATTTCATAATTATTAGCACTAATGGAGCATAGAATCGCCATCAAGGATATTGTCTGACCCTCCAATAAGACAACTGATGATTATAAAGAGGATAAAGGCCCAAAGATTGGCTTTGGAACGTTTTCGATACACATATTCAATAGCATCTCTAATTTCTTCATCGGAGGCATGCTGTTGCTTAAGTCTCCTTTCGATTGCGTTCTCTTCCTCATCGGACTCTATCAGAATATATCGCACTAACAGTACCTCGATTACAACTAAAACTATTAGCAATGCAAGCATATTTTACTCATAAATTAAATAATTCAAATTTCTCAATTATTTTATTACTACTATCTGTGATCAATAATAAATCTATACTGCAGTCATTAATATTATTATTGCAATCGTCGCAATATTCATTGTAAGCTTCGGTGATAGCATCTTCTACCTCATCAAGCCCAAATAGATTGGAATAACCAACCTTGACTTGGCCATTACTTAACCTATATACTCTATACTCCATACCATTCGGCTTAAATTGATGCAACCAGTTATTAATAAAAAAAAGAGGGTCAGCAAATGGGGAAGACTCAAGAAAATTCATTTCTTCATCAATCGGTTCAAACAATTTGCATACTTTATAAATTGGAGTTTCAAGTACAAATTTCACATAGGATAAGTTGTTGTATTTATTAAGAGATGCTCTTAATTTATTAATTGCATTTTCTTTTGAATCTATCTCGCAATCTCGGAAGACGCATATTTTTTGTTTGTCAATGTATTCAAAAACATATTTGAAATTATTTCTGAACAAAAATCGATTTAAATACTGAATCGCATTGTCAAGAATTATGATATTATCACGTGTCATAATTTTAATATATAGCTATTAAGTTTGATATTTTGAAGTGAGATCAGGTGTTGAGTGTCTCTTTATCGTCCATTTGTAAAAAGTTTTTGAATGTCAATGTTCATTTTATCAACTATTTCATTCTGCTCCATGCCAGATGGAAAACTCCACTTTTTTTCAAATTTCCCAAAGAAAGGGCTGTCAGACGAATATAAAACCTCAATGTCGGAACTTCCATTATCTTTAATTTTGAAAATAGTTTTACCGCCCATATTGGCCACACCCCATGCCACTACAGATTTGGTTTCTTTGAAGATGACGGCTTGCCCTTCATTAGACAAACGCTGAATAATCGTTGCATACTTCTGTCGCAGAAGCTCTCCTTGTTTGGAATTTCCAAATAAAAAACTAAACATAAGATAGTTGTTTTTCGCCCGTACCCCGGCAGGTTAGCAGTCAAAAAGAAAAGCGTGGCACCGTCAACTTATCCTATCTAACGGGCTCTGGTAAACCTTGCAGTAAAATAAGCAACAGCCCACGCCTGAAATACCATAGGCGTGAAACGGGGTTTGCCTATTCTCCTGCTTGAAATTTACCAGACTTCGTTAGAAAGAATCAGTCAAACGCTTTCCTCGTGGAAAGATATGTCAGCGATCCGTCGCAGACCGCCAAGCAAATATACAAATTTTTCCATTCATTCCAACACAGGCCGTCTTCGGGCTGTTGCTCAGCACAAAGATAATGGAGAAATAGACCGCATTTATATCTTTGCAAGGCTTGCAGAGGTGAAAATATCTCGGAATAATTTCGTATTTTGCAGAAAAGAATGGATTATGCAGCGTCGTACCCTCACCTTTTCAGGCAGATGTCCGCAATTCTTGGCATCGGGAAACATCTATTATCTGGAACCCGAATATTGCGAGCCGTATCATGTCTATATTCGGGCGCATTTTCATGAATTATCGGAAATGCTCCGGATTAAAAACAGGTCTTTTATCTACTATGGCCAAAAACCGGCAACCGAAATATTGAGCTACAATTATCCCGGGGAATATCGAACGACTAAGACGGGAGAATGCTTTACAGCCGATTTAACCCACAGATTATTCAACCGGCTGAAAGTGCCGTGCCCGGATAAACCGATGTTGTTGACTGATGCGTACGACCTTAAAAGAGGACAGGGAAAGATTATCTGTGCCTTTCCGGATAAACCGGACGATATTGCACGGCTTCTGCAAAATGCAAAGAACCATGAGGTTCTCAATAGTTTACAGGTCGTCCCCGATGAGCTTCCGGATGAGTATCTGGGTGAAGATGCGGATCGAGACTTCTCCGAAATCGCCTATCGGCTGACGATGGAGGTTAAAAAGAATATCGAAATACTGCAAAGATATGGTTATGATACGCTGCTGCGAGAAATTCTGGATATGCACCAACCGCAGTTAAGCCGTATGGAGATAACGGCGGACTATCGTATTTTTCTGCCGGATTATGGAAATATGGAGATCAAGATGACGCCGTTGGTCAAGGCTGTTTATTTTCTCTTTCTGGATTATCCGCGAGGAATTATGTTCCGGGATTTAAGCAAACCGGAATATATGCGAAAACTCAATTTTATCTATAAAACATTGTCGAATCAGAGCGATTATACGAAAATACAAGACAGCATTTTAAAAATTTCCAATCACCGGAACAATTCGGTCAATGAGAAATGTTCTCGTATCAGAGAGGCGTTTGTTTCCAAGTTTACCGATAATCTTGCCTCAGCATATTACATCACCGGTTTCAGGAATACTCCCAAACGAATCGAATTAGATCGGAAATTGATAACATGGCAGGGGTACCCTTATGATCCGGAGCTGTGGAACAAACGAATGCGATACGGAAAAGATCACGATGAAATGATTGCTTTCGAGCGCCGAGAAGCGGAATTGAATCGAGAAATTTTGGAATCATTGAGAGATTTATCAAATATTTTCGGTGCAAAATGAATTTACATACGCTTCCTAAAACTTTCGGTTCCTTCGATGTCTATACCAATTTTCTGATAAAATTCCTTTCGTTGTTGCTTGAACCACACGTCGTCGTTTTTTCCGTTTATGGTGAACCGAAATCCGCTCGGCCCGTCCTTGTCGGGTTTGAGTTGCAGGACGACATCGTTGGCTTTGAACGTATGATTATACCTTATCGAATGCAGATCGCCCGTATATCGGTAAGGTTGCATGGTGAATAGGGCCCTCGTCCACTCCTTGTTCAGCCCGATGGTCTTGCAATAGTTTTCCCATTTCAACAGCCCCTTCACATAGGGGAGCAGATCATCAATGCGCATCAAGGCTTTCACAACCTGCTGCGCTTCTTGTTTAAGGTCGGTGACCTCTTTTCCGTGCGCGGCCTGCATGGTCTTAATCTCTTGTTGCAGTTGCCCGATGCACTTGTCCTTGTCGGCAATTACCCCTTGCAACTCTGCGATCTGCTTTTCATACCTTGTGGGCTTCGGATCGTGGAACAACGCTCCGATCCGTTCGACTGCCTTTGTCGTGGCATCTACTGCCACGCCTTTCAGTTTGTCGGTCTTGATCTCCCGTCGCGTTTGCGCCAGTTCCGTTTCGGCTTTCGCCAGCTCCTCCTGCTTCTTTCTCCGCTGCTCGTCGATGGAGTTGTAGTCGGTCTGCGCGGCTTCCCGCTGCGCCTGCAAAGCGGCAATGTCTACCGACAGCGTTTCCTGCTGTCCTTTCAGGTTCTCGATCTGCTCGGCGATTTCGTTTTTTCGGACGAACACCTCGCGGTAATATTGCTGGGTGGAGATATGTTTTGCTTCCGATCCGTCAATGCCGCGTTGTAGTCCGTATTTGGCCATCGCCTCGGCATAGGTGGTCTGGTAGGCTTTGAGTTTGTCCCTCGCCATCACATCGTCGGCGCACAAGCGGGGACGGTCTTTCTTGGTGCGGTAGGTTCTCTTCCCGCTCGCCGCGTTCTTCGTCCGCTCCAACTTGGCTTTTCGCCGTTCTCCCCGGACAATGGGCACGACGGTCGCGTGAATATGTGGCGTTTTCTCGTCCATGTGCAGGACTGCCGACACGACGTTTTCCTTTCCGAAGGTCTTTTGCAGCCAGCCGCAGGAATCCTTGGCCCAAGCATCCAACTGCCCGGCCTGCCGGATGCGCTTCATATCTTCGGGGCTTCCGGAGAGCATGACACGCAGGGCCCTCACTTGGTTCTTTCCGATCTTGCGTTCCAGTCCGGCGTTATCCAGCCGGTGCTGGATCGCTTCGGTGCGGTTGGTAACATCTTTGGGAAATTCGATTAACTCTTGGTTCAGGTAGGTAAGTGTCGTTATGACGTTGGCGGGTGTTATTCTCCGCTCGACGTGTCCCGACATGGCGGCGTCCGTTCCGGCCGCCTTTTCGATATGCAATACGACATAGCCCATAGGGGATAGTTTTAATAGTTGAATAATCGGTGATGGTTGCCGCCGCAAGGGGTGTCCAGAGGGGTGAAGCCCCTTTGGCCTATTGGGGCATTTTCAGCGTTGCGAAGCAATGCGGAAAGAAAATGCCCTAATAGGCTATGCCTTTTGTAAAAAGGCGCGGGCGCGAAGCGGCCGATCTGTGGGTGACGGTGCCGGCGACTTATCCGTTTGCAAACTCCGGGAGCATTACGACCGACCGATATTCGGCGACAGGATGAACGGAGAAAAGAGCGATGACGCCCGGCTGCCCGCCGCCCCTTTGCGCCCGGAGAGATCCCGACTAATCTCGCAGGGCGCATTGGGGCGGACGGCTTTACAGCGCCATGTTTTTGGCGACGGTCTGCATATCCCGCAGGATCGACGAATCGAGAATCCGCGCATAGTGGCGGGTCATCTTCGTATCGGAGTGTCCGAGCATTTTGGCGACGTTTTCTATGGTCGCTCCGCTTGCAAGGGTCAGCGTGGCGAACGTGTGCCGCGCAGTATGGGTCGAAAGGAGTTTGCGAATACCGCATATATCGGCCAACTCTTTCAAATAAACATTCATCTTCTGATTACTGCACACAGGCAACAATACCCCATGCGTTTGACAATAGGCATTGTCGCTGTACCGGGATAGAATTTCCTGCGCCGCATCCATTATAGGGATGTTGCACATGTTCCCGGTTTTCTGCCGTGTTTTCCGAATCCATTGCAAGCCGTTTATGTCCGTAACGATATGTTCGGGCCGCAGTTGCTTTACATCGGAAAATGCCAATCCGGTTAGACAGCAAAATGCGAAGATGTCCCGAACTTGTGCCATACGCGGGATGTCGATCCGTTTGTCGAGCAGTGTTTTTAATTCGGATTTTTCGAGAAAGTCATGCTCCACATTTTCCAGATGAAAATGGATGTCGGCGAATGGATCGTTTTTCATCCACCCTTTGGAGATTGCAATGCGCGTGATTTTCTTGAAATTTTTGAGGTACTTGGTCGTCGTGTTGTGACAACATTTTCGGACGGTCTTCAGGTAAAATTCGTAGTCCTCTACGAATTGATGCGAAAGCTCGTCTAAATAGAGGTCGTCTTTTTTGTAGGTGTTGCGGATAAATTCTTCGGTCAGCCGCAGGCAGGTTTCGTAACGCTCGACGGTTGCTGCGGCGATGTCGATGCCCGTTAATTTCCGGCACTTTTCGTTGTGTTCGCGGAACACCTCTAACAGGGTATGCCGCTCCGGACGGTCTTTACCCAAATAGCGATTGAATACGGAGTGCGCGGAAACCGGCGCCCCCTCCAACTCCATTTCTCGCTGGATGCGGAGTACATTGGCCGATATTGCGTCGAGGTACAGATTTAATTCCCGACACCCGCGACCGTTTTCAATGGCCTTTCCTTTGGTCGTGTTCCACAACCGGGGTGCAATATAACGCCGGGTAGATGCGTCTGCACGCTGTCCGTTTATGGTTACGCGCATGAAAATCGGGGCTTCGCCCGCTTTGTTGAGTTTTGTCCTGCGGATATAAAAAAGCAGGCTGAATGTTGTCCTTTCCATAGACACTTTTTTAAGGGGTACAAAGATACTATCCCAAGTGCCGTTTGTCAAGGTGTAAAACGATGCAATAGAACGAATTACATATAATTCGGTGTACTTTTTCAATCGCAAATCAGGTACACCGAATAGGCCACCGTCAACCTGCGTTACATTGCTTTTTGGTACCTGTGGACAAAATGCATAAAACCCTGCAAACATATAATTTACAGGGCTTTACCGTTTTATTCGTCGCACTTTGGCGGAGAGAGAGGGATTCGAACCCCCGGTACAGTTGCCCGTACACCGCATTTCGAGTGCGGCCCGATCGACCACTCCGGCACCTCTCCTTTTTGGTCGCGGGAGGAGGGCTTGCCCCGTTCTCCCGATCCAAAACCGTTGTTTTGGGACTGCAAATATAGGCATATTTTTTATTTTCGCACATTTTCGTGCGGAAAAAATTACATTTGGTTGAAAAAACGCCTCCGGAGGCCCTGTTTCTGCCACTTTTCCGGAATTATTCGTATCTTTGACTTCGTCAGAAGATACGCCCGCGCGGCAAAATGCAGGCAAGTTTGCTTTTGCTTTCGCTGGTTCGTATCTTTGCAAACGGACGGACCCGCTTCGCGCATGCAGTATTTTCCGTGCGCGGCCGTTTATAAAGATGAACGATACTAAAACCGGTACGGTTTTCGTTTGGTATCTGAAGAACTAACGCAAACATTACGTGCGCTATGAAAAAGTTGAAAATTTTATTCGGAACCGTCATCCTGTCCGCAGGCCTCGCAAGCTGCTCGTCGGCTTACTACGCCTCGGCGGGGTATGCTTCCGACGATCTCTACGCCGTGCATGACCGCGCGGAGATCTCCCGCAGGAAGCAGGCCGAGGCCGAGGCGCAGCGCGCTGCCGCCGAAGCCCGCAGGGCCGAATGGGAGGCGCGGATCGCCGAGGCGAAGGCCGCTGCCGCGGAGAATAGCTATTACGAATACCGCTCTGCGGACGCAAATCCTTACGAGAGCGTGTTGGCCGACGACTATGAAAGCGCTTACGCGCGCCGCCTGCGCGGATTCGAGTCGCCGACCTACAAGATGCCGTCGAGCTACATCAATGCCCGCTACGGTTCGGCCTTCAACTACGTGTCGGCCTACGACCCGGCGTTTTACAACATCGTGGTCATGGGCGACCAGGTGTGGGTGGAACCCAAGTACATCACCTCGATGTTCGGATCGTGGGGCACGGTGATCTACTCCGATCCGTGGTACTACGGGTGGAACAGGCCCTGGGGTCCGAGCTTCTCGTTCGGCAGCTGGGGCTGGAGCTTCGGGTGGAACTCGTGGCACAATCCCTGGTACGGACCCGGTTGGGGACCGTGGTACAGTTCGTGGTACGACCCCTGGTACGGACCGGGCTGGGGCTGGGGTCCCGGATGGCACGGGCATCATCATGTTCCCGGATGGGGGCCGGGCTGGCACGGACGGCCTTATCATTCGAACATCGTGCGCCGGCCCAATCCCTACACGTCGCCTTCGGGAACCCGCTACGGCGTGGGATCGCGTTCCGGCTCGAAATCGACCGGGTCGATGCGCGGCGGCAGCAGCGGCGGCCGGAACACCTTCGGCGTGCGCGACAACAGCGGCGTGCGGAACTCGTTCGGCGGACGCTATAATTCGGGCAGCTCGTCGCGCGGCGGCAGCCGATACAACGATAACGGCTACCGCAACTCCGGCGGCAACACCTACGACCGGGGCAACAGCTATAACAGCGGCAGTTCGTCGTCCTACAACCGCGGCAGTTCGCCTTCGTCGGGCGGCAGTTACGGCGGAGGTTCGCGCGGCGGGTCGGGTACGACCTCTTCGGGAGGCAGCTACCGGAACTCCGGCGGACGTTAACGGTTGACTTTCTTAATGTGCAAACGACTATGAAACGACTGATAATCACGCTTGCGGCCGCCGCGACGGCGGCCGGGGCTTCGGCTCAGCAATGGGGCGGACTTCTGATGGACAAGGACCTGCTGATGCCGACCGATATGATCGAACTCTCGCAGACGCAGTTCAACTTCGGCACGGCGCGCGCCATGGCCATGGCGGGGGCTTTCACCTCGCTGGGCGCCGACCTCTCGTCGATGTCGATCAACCCGGCGGGTCTGGGCATGTACCGCCACGGCGACATTTCGATCACGCCGATGATGTCCTTCGCGCGCAGCAAGGGCAACGCCCCGGAGTACGGGCGCAATTCGCGCGACCGCTTTTCGATGGCCAACATCGGTGTCGTGATCAACGCTTATGAGGGTTCGCGCTCGCTCATCAGCCTCAATGTCGGCTTCGGCTACAACCGCATTGCCGATTTCAACTACGACTATGGGTTCGTGCGGCAGAACCAGGGCGGCACGATCGGCGACGCCTATGCGCGTCAGCTGAACTGGGATGGAGTCTCGAAAAACAAATTTTATACGAACGGCGGTTCGGGCGACTGGGTTTGGCCGAACGATCCCCAGTATTGGAATGCGATGCTGGCTTACCGCGGGTTTCTGATCGACCAGACTGATCCCGACGATCCCGGGACGTGGAAACCGACATGGGTCGGGAACAATGCGGGCGTCGACCACTACACGATGCTGCGGAGCAAAGGCTCGATCGGCGAGTATGTGCTGTCGGTGGGCGCCAATATCAACAATAAAATCTACATCGGTGCGTCGCTGGGCATCCAGAGCGTCTACCAGCGCAAGTACATCGACTATGTCGAGGAGTATTTCTACGATACGCCGAGCCAGAACACGCCCGATTTCGGAAATTCCGGGCTGGACTATCAGCTGCTGCGCTGGAAACTCAACCAGAGCGTGATCGTGGACGGCACGGGCGTCAACTTCAAGGCGGGCATCGTCTATCGTCCGACGGCGAACTTGCGTCTCGGCGCGGCGATCCACACTCCGACCTACTATTCGCTCGACCGGAAATTCCAGAGCGCGGCGGCCGGACTGGCCTATGCCAACAACGATACCGATCCGAACGTGACGCCCGACAAGAATGGATACATTTCCACGGCGAACGATCCCAACATGACCTCGCCGCTGCTGGTCGACGACGGCCCCAACGGCTGGTCGTTCGTCTCGCCGACGCGGCTGATGTTCGGCGCGTCGTACACGTTCGGCGAGCGGGGCGTGATTTCGGTCGACTATGAGCGCGACTGGTACAACGGAATCCGCATCAAGGACAACCCCTCGGGGCTGGATTCGCAGTCGTGGTACAACGATTCGTTCCGCCAGAATTTCAAGGCTTCGAACATCGTGCGTGTGGGCGCCGAGTTCAAACCCCTGCCGGTGCTGTCGCTGCGTGCGGGCTTCGGTTACAGCGGTTCGATGGTCCGGGACGATGAGTTTCCGCCGGCATCGCCCGTCATCAAGCAGACGACCTATTACGGCGCAGGCGTGGGATTCGTCCTGTCCCGGGGCGTGCTGCTCGACCTGGCCTATCAGTACGTGTCGTCGAAACTGTCGGACTACTACCTGTTCTATGCCGAGGACAAGGTCGGGTACACCGAGAGCGCCCTCTATTCGACCGACATCAACCGTCACAACGTGGCGCTGACGCTCGGATTCCGCTTCTGATCTGTCGGCGATTTTCAGAAAAGCTCTCTGCAAAGGGAGCTTTTTTCAGATGGTATCCATAATTCTTGATTTTAATTCTTAATTTTTAATTAAAATCTTTAATTTTGCCGGATAAAACGCAAAATTAAAGATTTAGAGATATGGCAAAGGAACTGAAAGATCTCACGAAGTCCGACGAGAACTACTCGCAGTGGTATAACGACCTGGTCGTGAAGGCGGGACTTGCGGAGAACTCCGCCGTCCGCGGATGTATGGTCATCAAACCCTACGGCTACGCCATCTGGGAGAAGATGCAGGCTGCGCTGGACAAGATGTTCAAGGATACGGGACACCAGAACGCCTATTTCCCGCTCTTCATCCCCAAATCCTTCTTCTCGAAGGAGGCCCACCATGTCGAGGGATTTGCCAAGGAGTGCGCCGTGGTGACGCACTACCGTCTGAAGAACGATCCCGAGGGCAAGGGCGTCGTGGTCGATCCCGACGCCAAGCTCGAAGAGGAGCTGATCGTGCGCCCGACGTCGGAGACGATCATCTGGAACACCTATAAGAACTGGATTCAGTCCTACCGCGACCTGCCGATCCTCTGCAACCAGTGGGCCAACGTCGTGCGCTGGGAGATGCGCACGCGCCTGTTCCTGCGTACGGCCGAGTTCCTGTGGCAGGAGGGCCACACGGCGCACGCCACGCGCGAGGAGGCTGTCGAGGAGGCCGAAAAGATGATCCGCGTTTACCAGAAATTCGCCGAGGAGTGGATGTCGCTGCCCGTGGTCGTGGGCCACAAGTCGCCCAACGAGCGTTTCGCGGGCGCCGAGGACACGCTCACCATCGAGGCGCTGATGCAGGACGGCAAGGCGCTGCAAAGCGGTACGTCGCACTTCCTGGGCCAGAACTTCGCCAAGGCGTTCGACGTGCAGTACGTCAACAAGGAGGGCAAGCTCGAATACGTGTGGGCGACCTCGTGGGGCGTCTCGACCCGTCTGATGGGTGCGCTGATCATGGCCCATTCGGACAACAACGGTCTGGTCCTGCCTCCGAAACTCGCCCCGATCCAGGTGGTGATGGTGCCGATCTACAAGACCCCCGAGCAGCTCGCCGAGATCTGCGCACGCTTCGGGGCGATTGCCGCAGAGCTGCGCGACAAAGGCATCAGCGTGAAGATCGACGACCGGGACAACGTGCGTCCGGGATTCAAGTTCGCCGAGTACGAACTCAAGGGCGTGCCCGTGCGGCTGGCCATGGGCGGACGCGATCTGGAGAACGGCACGATCGAGCTGGTGCGCCGCGACACGCTTGAGAAGCAGACCGTTTCGCAGGAGGGGCTTGTGGAACGTATCGAGGGGCTGATGGCCGAGATTCAGGAAAACATCTATAAAAAGGCGCTCGCCTACCGCGAGTCGATGATTACGAAGGTCGACACGTGGGAGGAGTTCAAGCGGGTGCTCGACGAGAAGGGGGGCTTCCTTTCGGCGCACTGGGACGGCACGGTGGAGACCGAGGTGGCGATCAAGGAGGCCACGAAGGCCACGATCCGCTGCATTCCGGTCGATGCAGTCGACGAAGAGGGTGTCTGCGTCTTCTCCGGCAGGCCGTCGCATCGTCGGGTGCTGTTCGCCCGCAGCTATTGATTTTCGATTTTATAGGGCATTTTTGCACTTGCTCTCGTGTGGCGCAAATGGGACGTACCGAAGTACTACCCATCTGCGCCGCACTTCGGTTAAGCGCAAACCTGCTCCTCTGAAATCAAAAATAGCTTGGAGCCGCATTTCGGTTAAATTCAGTTTCGTGATAATCGAAAAAAAAGCGTATTTTTGAATTTCAATCTTTTGAGCCTATGTCCAGCGAAGCGGAAATCCGGAAACGTAAAATCTACCGCGTGACCTTTGTGGGGTTCGTGGTCAACCTGGTGCTGTCTGTGCTGAAACTTGCCGCCGGAATCGTCGGGCGGAGCGGAGCGATGGTGGCCGATGCCGTCCATTCGTTCTCCGACCTGGCGACGGATGTGGTGGTGATCGCCTTCGCGCGGATTTCCGCCAAGCCCCGGGACGACGGCCACGATTACGGCCACGGGAAGTACGAAACCCTCGCCACGATCATCATAAGCCTCGCGCTGGGGATCGTGGGGGCCGGGATTCTCGCCGGCAGCATCCGCGACATCCGCATCGTGGTCGACGGCGGACTGCTGCCCCGGCCGGGGCTGGTGGCCCTCGTGGCGGCTGGGGTGTCGATCGTCGTCAAGGAGATTCTCTACCGCTACACCGTCCGTGAAGGCCGTGCGGTCGACAGCCCGAGCGTCGTGGCCAATGCCTGGCACCACCGCAGCGACGCCCTGTCGTCGCTGGGGACGCTCGTCGGCATCGCCTGCGCCTATTTTCTGGGCCAGAAGTGGCGTATCGCCGACCCCATCGCGGCGCTCGTCGTGGCGGTGTTCATCTTCAAGGTGGCCTTCGATCTGGTCCGCACGGGGCTGAACGAGCTGCTGGAGCGTTCGCTTCCGGCCGATGTGGAGGAGGAGATTCTGCGCATCGTGACGGCCGATCCCGAGGTGTGTCAGCCGCACAACCTGCGGACCCGCCGCATCGGGGCCGCGATTGCCGTCGAAGTGCACGTCCGCATGGACGGGGCGATGACCGTGGCGCGCTCCCACGCCCTGACGGTCGACATCGAACGCCGCCTGCGCGCCCGCTTCGGCGAGGGCACGATGATCGCCATTCATGTGGAGCCGCTGAAATAGCGGGGCGCGGCCGGGCGGAATCTCATCGGCCGCTTTTGCCGGTTCGCCGGAGGCGCGGGCCTTCATTTTGTCCGCATACGGGATGTTTCTGGCACGGATTTTGTTTGTTTTGGGCGGAAAAAATGTGCCGGAATATTGCCGGCGGAGTAGAAAAATTTGGTATTTTCGGAAAAAGCGCTTATCTTGTCAACGTAAAGCCTCCGAAAATTCCGATGTTTTCAAGGCCCGAACAAGGAATTGTAACGACATCAGACAACTAAAAAAGGATCGCCTATCGGGAAAGAAATCTACTCTTAGTAACTAATTAGGAGACAAGAGTATGAACGTGCAAGTATTAAGTGACCAGGTATTGCTTAATCACTACCTTTCAGGTGACCGTAGTGCCATATCCAAACTCATCGAACGCCATAGCCGCAGGGTGAAAGACTACATCCACATGATGGTCAAGGACTGTGATGTGGCCGATGACATTTTCCAGGAGACGTTTATCAAAGCCGTCCGTGTGATCGACGAAGGCCGTTATACCGATAACGGAAAGTTCCTTTCGTGGATTCTGCGCATCGCGCACAACCAGGTGATCGACCACTTCCGCGCACAGCGGCAGAACAAATCCGTGAGCGAGGCCGAAGCCGGCTACGACGTGCTCGGGACGCTGAAGTTGTCCGAGCGTACGGTTGAGGATTCGATGGTCTGCGAGCAGATCGAACGCGACGTGCGCGCGCTGGTCGAACTGCTGCCCTCCGAGCAGCGCGAGGTGGTGATTATGCGTTACTTCTCGGGCTTGAGCTTCAAGGAGATCGCCGAACAGACCGACGTGAGCATCAACACGGCGCTGGGGCGCATGCGCTATGCGCTGATCAACCTGCGGCGGATGATCAAAGAAAAAAATCTGATCTTGAGCTGACCCCGCACAATATTCCCGAATGGATTGCGTTATATAAATGCAAGCAAGTTAAAACCAAAGCCTATGGAGGATATTGACAAAAACGAGGTTTCAGACAACGGCATCTCCGAGGACGAAGACTTGATGATGCGGGAAGTGATACAAGGTGACGCTGATTTATGTTATCTGCACCACTATCTCTCGGAAGTCTTCCGAAAAGGGGATAATTTTTAAGGGTTAATTTTTGATGGGGAAGGGCGCCGGGAGGCGCCCTTCATTTTAGGGCTTTCAGGCCCGCTTTTTGTTCCTCGTCTCTAAAATTGACCGACTATGAAATTGAGTAACGCAAGTTTGCGGGTCTGGGACTACGGCAAGTGTTTCCGTTTTTATGCCTGTGAAGCCCTTGCCGCAAAGGGTGTCGGGTTTGTCGATCGCCCGTCCGACATGCCCGGTTGGGGAGTGCGGGCCGTTCGTTTGAGAGCCCCGGAAAAGAGTCAGATCGAACTTTTCACCTTTTTTGGAATAATCCCATGACACGGATACGGATCAAACGGGTTTACGAAGCGCCGGCGCCGGACGACGGCTGCCGCGTGCTGGTCGACAGGCTCTGGCCGCGGGGCGTACGCAGAGACGCCCTGCATTGCGACGTCTGGGCCAGGGACCTTGCGCCTTCGGCCGGACTGCGCAGCTGGTATCACGCCGACCCCGGGGACCGCTGGGAGGAGTTCCGCCGCCGGTACACCGACGAGCTGCGTGCGTCGCAGGCCGTGCGGGAGTTCGTCCGCGGAATCGAAGGTGTGGACACGGTGACGCTGCTCTACGCCTCGAAAAATGCGGCGGAGAACCATGCGCTCATCCTGCAGGAGTATTTGCAGAGAGCTGCCGGAGGGGCTACAACCGCGTGATCTTCGCGATTTTCGCCTCGCCCTGCCCCGGCAGCGGCTGGAAGACGATGATTTCGGCCTCGTAGGTTTCGAGGCCGGGCGTCGTGGTTTTCGCCGTGCAGATGAAGCGGTAGTTGGTTCCCGCCACGACCTGCGTGGCGACGCTCTCCGGGGTGTAGCTTACGCCGGTCATGCCGGTCGTCGCCCGGCGGAACAGTTCGCGATCGGACGCTTCGAGAGGCCGCTGCCCGGTATAGCCGCCACACAAAATCGTTTTTTCCTGTTGCTTTTCGGTCCGTTTTTCCGGACTTCCGCATGCGGTCAGCAGCATGGCCGCAAGTGCTGCAATCGTTAATTTCAACATCGTCAGGGCGTTTTAGGTGCGAAAATTACTGATTTTCCGCCGAAAAGCCAAATAAACCGCGTGCAGGTGCCCGGACGCCGCGGTTCCGGGCCTGGACGTTTCGGTGTTTTAAGGTTCGGCGTGCTATATATGATACGTGTGTTTTTGTGTTTTATGTCCAATTTTGCACCGTTAATTGTCTGAAATGGCGACGGGAACAGACTTTTGGGCCGGTTCGGACATGTGCAAACACGAATCAATTTGTGTGTCTATGAATATGAATAAGAAGATCCTTCCGGCGCTTCTTTTAGCCGTGTGCTGCTGGGCCGGAGCGTCGGCGCAGCAGGTGGCTGTGAAGACCAATCTGCTTTACTGGGCTGCCGCGACTCCGAATGTCGGGGCCGAGGTGGCCGTCGGGAAGCATTCCACGCTGGGATTCTCGGCCAACTACAACCCCTGGACCATCGGTTCGGACAATAAGATCCAGCATTGGTTCATCCGCCCCGAGTACCGTTACTGGGTGACCGAGAAGTATACGCGCCTCTTTTTCGGGGTGCACGCCATCGGCGGCAAGTTCGAGGTCGGCGGCTTCAAGCTTCCGTTCATCGGCGACAAGGTATTCAAGGGGTTGCAGACCAACTATTACAAAGGTTCGTTCGTCGGCGCAGGCATCAGCATCGGTTACCAGTTTTACGTCAGCCCCCACTGGAACCTCGAACTTTCGGCCGGCGCCGGACTGGCCCGCCTGAGCTACCATGCCGAGCCGGTCAGCGGCCCGAAGCGCAGTTCCTACGTCGACTCCAAGCGTTTCCTGCCGATCCCCACCGAGATCGGCGTAACGTTCGTCTACCTGTTCAACTCCAAGAAATAAACGATGCGTCCCATGAAAAAATACTGCTTCCTTTTCGTATTTCTCGTTGCGGCGCTTTCGCTCCGCGCCCAGATCGTGGGCGATGTCGCCGTGACGCGCAAGGTGCTGGCCGAACGCGGCGGCGAGCTGCACATGGTGCTGGAAATATCGGTGTCGCGCAAGGCCGTGACCCGCTCGCAGAGCTGGACGATCCTGCCCGAGCTGAGCACCCCCGACCGCAAGTCGGTGAAACTCTTTCCCCACATCCTCATCAACGGCCGCTATCAGCAGCACATGCAGGAGCGCCGCCGCCGTCTTTCCGGCGCCTACTGGGCCGAGCGGCAGCCCTATATGACGATCAATGCCGATAAAAAGACCGATCAGGTGTTCCGTTACGAGATGAAGGTGCCCTACGAGAGCTGGATGGCCGGCGCCACGCTGGTGCTGCGCCAGGTTCAGACCTCGCCCGGCGGCGTCAGGCGGGTCTTTACGGTCGATGTGAACGGTGCGGTGGACGTTTCCCGCAAGTAAATGCCTGCCCGGATGATGAAACAGCGCGAATGGATGGGGTATGCGGCGGCCGTTCTTGCCGCGGGCGCATTCCTGGCCGGGTGCGGAAATATCCGCAAACTGGTCAAGAGCGATCCCGAAGTGGGGGTGCACCTCCCGGCCCGGTCGGCACAGAACCCCGTGGCGCAGGCCGCCGATACGGCCCGCACCCAGAAGATCATTACCTACCGCAAGCAGGACGGCACGGAGCTTTTCATTACGCCCGTGGACGTCGATTCGCTGTCGGGCGAGAAGATGATGTCGGTGGCCATCGACGAGGTGGTCATTTCGGCCTCGAACCGCCGCAATCTGGTGGAGCGCAACGGCAAGATCAACGTCGAGTTCGTCGTGTCGGTCCCGCAGGAATTGCAGGCCCGGAACTGGCAGCTGGTCGTCGATCCGCAGCTGCTCAAGGGGGCGGACACGCTGGCGTTCGATCCGCTGGTTTACAGCGGCGACCGCTTCAGGACGATGCAGCGGCGCGAATATGCGCGTTACGACGACTACCTCGGGCGGATCGTCGACAGCGCGGATTACTTCGAGCGGTTCGGCGACAAGAGAGCCTATTCCCGCTATATGGACCGCGTGGCGGAGCAGCGGACGAAGTATGCCGACGCCGAAGCCTGTCTGGAACGGATGACGCCCGAGGAGGCGATGTTCGACAGGCAGGTGGGATGGACGACGCGCGGGGAGCGCCGCCGGCAGTACGCCCGGCTGCGCCGCTACGTCACGGCGACCGACCGCAAGGTGCGGGAACGGACCTCCTACACGCCGGATGCCAGCGACAAGTTCGACCATCTGAACGACTATTTTGCGCCGCGTTACCGGCATGCCTATACGGGCGACGACGTGCTGCCCGGCGGCGGGATCTACACCCGCGTGCAGGGCGAATACCCGGTCGACGGGGGCCGTGAACGCGAGGCTTACATCCGTTCGCTGACGGAGAATCCGGGGCGCGTTTACGGCGAGGTCTATACGGCCGACGATGCCGGGATACGCGCGCTGGCGGGCCGGCGGCTCGCCTACACGGGGCTGCGCCGTCCGGAGGTCGAAGGGCTGCTGCGCGAAACCGGAGACAGCGCCGCCCGTGAGAATTACCGCATCCGCAAGGAGTATGCCGCCGACCGTCTGGCGGCGCTGAACGCCCTCGATACGGCGGAGGTGCGGCGCGGCATGCTGCGCGAAGGAGAGCTGCGGCGCAATTACGAGCGGGCCGTGAACAGTCCTGCGGCTTTCGCGCGCCTGGTGCGCCATCCCTATTATGCCGACGCACGGCTCGACACGGTGATCTGCCGGCCCGACGGGCGGATCGACTATTATTACACCGAGCAGGTGCAGGCCGACGAAAACACGTCGAAACTCTATCTCTGTCTGGCCGGGGAGGTCGAGGACCGGAGCGGCCGCACGCACCGGATCACCCGGTCGGACACGCTGACCTACAACGTGGCCTCGATGACCACGTTCCTCGACGAAACGACGCGCTACATGCAGCGCATCGTGCTGCGCGACGCCGAGGCCAACGCGCGCTTCTTCTTCACCTTCCCGTCGGGCAAATCGACCCTTGTGGACACGCTGACCGCAAATCGCCGTCAGATCGCCGCCGTGCGTTCGCTGACGCGCGGCCTGATGACCGATCCGGTCTACATCATCGACAGCATCACGCTCCGCGCCACGGCCTCGCCCGAGGGAACCTGGCAGGTCAACGAGCGGCTGGCCCGCGAACGCGCCGAGGCGCTGCGCCGGGTGCTCGTGTCGGAGTTCCGCACGCTGTACGACTCGCTTCGGGTGTCGGGCAGCTATACGCTCGACGAGAACGGACGACAGGTGCTCGACAGGTCTGCCGGGGAGCAGCTTCCCGACCTGCCGAACCTGCTGCGCACGAAGTGGCTGGCCGAGGACTGGGACGAACTCTGCCGGCTGGTAGCTGCCGACACGCTGATCGCCGACAAGCAGGAGGTGCTGGCCATGATGAAGTGGGAGGGCAATCCCGACACCCGCGAATGGCGTATCCGGATGAAATATCCCAAGGCTTACGAGCGTATGCGCCGGGTGATCTACCCGCAGATGCGCGCCGTGGATTTCCGGTTCAACCTCCACCGCCGCGGCATGAAGCAGGATACGGTCTACACGACCGAGGTCGATGCCGAGTACATGCACGCCGTGGAGCTGCTCAAAAAGCGGCGGTATGAGGAGGCGCTCACGATCCTGCGTCCCTACGAGGACCGCAATACGGCGCTGGCCTACATGTCGCTGGGGTACGATGCCGCGGCGTACCGCATTCTGCGCGCCGAGCCGGACGCCGCTTCGACGCCCGACATCCAGTACATGCTGGCCATCCTTGCGTCGCGTCTGGGCGACGAGGAGCAGGCCGTGACCTATTTCCTGCGCTCGGTGGAACTGCGCGAGAGCCTGAAGTTCCGCGGCAATCTCGATCCCGAAATCTCCCGTCTGATCCGCAAATACGGGTTGTTCCGGGAGGATTTCGAATAGATGCCGCCGGAGAGATGAAAACCGGGACGTTCCCATGAGGGAGCGTCCCGGTTTTTTCGTCGCCGGACGTGTCAGCGGCCGCTGTGGAGGCAGTGGTGGGCGTTGCGGAGCTGGAGGGCCAGCGAGAAGGCTGTGATGCCGGCCAGGAGCAGCGTGATGCCGACCCAGACGATGACGGCCGTCGTGCCGATGACCAGCGGCTGGAACAGAATCCACAGCGAGCAGAGCAGCAGCAGCACGCCCGTGAAGATGGTCCAGCCCGAACCGGCGATCTCCAGGGCGCTCATGTCGCCGCCCAGTCCGATGGCGCTGAAACCGCGCATCATCAACCAGAACCCGAGGAAGATGGGCAGCGTGGCGGCCGAAAGCCCGACGTTGAAGATCAGGATGATGCCGAGGATGATCTCGATGATCCCTCCGGCCATCATCCAGCCGCGGCCCGTGATGAAGTGTTTGTTGGCCGAGGAGAGCACGACCTCCAGGATGCCCGAAATCAGCATCAGCCATCCGAAGACGAGCGACATGCCCAGGTAGCTCTGGGCAGGGTAGACGAAAATCAGCACGCCGACCGCGAAGAGCGCGATGCCGATGATCAACAGCAGCCACCAGTAGCGGACGGCCTGTTTCGAATTTTCGATCAGTGAGGAAAAGTTGTTCATGGTATGAGGAATTTCTTCCTCTCGGAGCAATTTGCGTACCAGAGCCGTCGGGCCGCATACGCGGAAAAGGCCGGACAATCAGCCGGATGCCGGGCAGGGAAGCCGCGGGGCGCAGGGACGGGTTTCGGATTGACGCGGCGGGACCCTGATTAGCGGGGCAGGGTTCGGGTTGGCGGTCCGGGGCGGACTGGGTTGCCGGGATACGGTGGGGCGGGGAGAACCGCTTCGCCGATTTCGGGACGGAGATACCTGCTGTTTCGAAGCGCATCCGTTATGTTTTTCAAAGCGGAGAGCTGGAGCGCGAGGCGACTGTTTCCGAAATGGTTCGTCCGCTCATCTGGAAAGAGATCATATTTATATATAGTATATTTTATTCCATCCTTGTTT
>ERZ1673736.1583-NODE-1583-length-29107-cov-6.126394_pt1 | contig 29107 bp, 16 predicted proteins | sample MGYA00580212_ERZ1673736 | MGnify/ENA primary metagenome ERZ1673736 (study PRJEB41218, sample SAMN15661752) | gut metagenome | host: Homo sapiens | place: Canada: London | collected 2015-08-20/2019-03-30 | study: EMG produced TPA metagenomics assembly of...
GGGAGAATTATTACGAGGCAATATTGAAAAGTATGCTTTCTGTCGGCCATCGTATCCCGAAGAAGAACATTTTGATTTCTTCCGATCCGACTCGTTCCAAAGTAGAGTTGCTGAACTCTACCCGGATGCTGATCGAAAAAGGGTATAATATTTACAGCACGGCAGGAACGGCTAAATTTTTTAAAGAGAATGGAATTGATACTCAAATCCTTTACTGGCCGGATGAAGATAAGGAGCCGAATATTATGGAATACTTGCATGATCGAAGGATAGACTTGGTAATCAATATCCCGAAAAATCACACGAAACGAGAGCTGGATAATGGCTATAAAATCCGTCGTGCTGCCGTGGATTACAACATCCCGTTGATCACGAATGCCCGTTTGGCCAGTGCCTTTATCTATGCTATTTGCAAGGTCGATCCTGCCGAGATAGCGATTAAGAGTTGGGATGAATACTAGGAAGATAAAAGCTAAAAACTGCTGGATTAATTCAGCAGTTTTTTATATTTTGCAGAATGTAACCAGCAATAATTGAATAAAACTGCAAGTTACAACTTGCAGTTTTATGATGTAATAATTATTTTTTGGGTATTTGGCCTTAAATAGCTAGTTTTGTAGTAATCATTATTACAAAAATAGATATCTATGAAGAGTAAGAAATTGAAAAGAATTCTATATGTTTTTGCGGTTTTAATCATGTTGATATTGGGGATTGTCGTGTGGATGCAATCATCCGGTGGAGTTGTTGAAGAACAGACGTTTACTATTAATAATAAGCAATTAGCCACTTTTGTTTATAACACGAAAACAGAAACACCTCAAAGGTTGCATATCACGGTGAAAGGTACCTTAGATTGTGATGCTATTTTGACGATAAGAGAGGACGGTGAAACTAGCGGGATTCGTTCCCGTCGTTCGTTTCCTTTAAAAGCAGGAGAACTGAAAGATCGGGATTTCCAGACCATGTGGACTCATACCGGGATGATCATAGAATTCAAGACGGATGGATGCACTGTTAATGATGTAAAAGTGAAAATAGAGGTTTTGGAGTGAATGAATGTAATGGTCTAGAACTAGCTCCCTAGTCCCTCCTTATGGTTGGGCTTCCTTTCCCCTAGAGCATGAACATAGCATATACATAGCAAGTACACAGGGTATACTTAGGGATTAAACACGTATCACTTTCGAATCAAAGACGTATCAAAGACGTTCAGGGGTGTCTTTGATTGGGGAGTGAAGGGAAAATACTTCTTGTGTGATAGAGTATTTCATTTGTCCTTCAGGCTTTGTATTTCGTGAAACATGTACTATCTTTGTGGCAGAAATATAAGAAAGCAGATGAGCGACAGATTGTATCCTATCGGTATTCAAAATTTCGAGAGCCTTCGGAAAGACGGGTATCTCTACGTGGACAAAACGAGATTAATTTATCGACTTGCCACGACGGGACGTTACTTTTTTTTAAGTCGTCCTCGTCGTTTTGGGAAGAGTTTGCTCATTTCAACACTTGAAGCCTATTTTCAGGGAAAACGAGAGTTATTTCAAGGGCTTGCCATGGAAGAACTGGAGAAAGCATGGGTGCAACATCCTATTTTACACATGGACTTGAACACGGCTAAATACCAGTGTGCAGAAAGTTTGGATAACATACTCAATGATACGCTTGCCAATTGGGAAAACCTTTACGGAACTACTCCCACCGAGGTTACCTTAGAATTGCGTTTTAAGGGAATTATCCGTCGAGCTTGTGAACAAACCGGACAACGTGTTGTGATTCTTGTCGATGAGTACGATAAACCTATGTTACAGGCCATCGGGAATGACTAATTGCAAACCAAGTACCGTAACACGTTGAAAGCATTTTATTCTGTGCTCAAGACACAAGATAAGTATATTAAATTTGCTTTGCTCACGGGTGTTACCAAGTTCGGGAAGGTCAGTGTGTTCAGCGATCTTAACAACTTGAACGATATTTCCATGGATGGACGGTATATTGCTTTATGCGGGATGACCGAAGAAGAAATTCATCATTATTTCGAGGATGACATTCACCAGTTAGCCTCTGCACAGGGCTTGACATACGAGGAAACGTGTGATCGGCTAAAAGAATCATACGATGGCTACCATTTTGTTGAAAACTCCGAAGGTATTTACAATCCCTTTAGCTTGTTGAACACGTTTGACAAGATGAAATTCGGTAGTTACTGGTTCGAGACGGGGACTCCGACTTACCTTGTCGAGTTGTTGAAACAGAATCATTATAACCTTGAACAAATGGCTCACGAGGAGACTAATTCCGAGGTTTTAAATAGCATCTATGCGGATGAAAGCCCGATTCCCGTGATTTATCAGAGCGGGTATCTGACTATCAAGGATTATGACGAGGAATTTGGTAATTACACTCTCGGATTTCCTAACCGGGAAGTCGAGGAAGGATTTATCAAGTTTTTGATGCCTTTTTATACAAATGTGGACAAAGTGGAATCACCTTTCGAGATCCAACAATTCGTGAAAGAGATCAGGAATGGTAAACCGGATGCTTTCTTACGTCGTTTGCAAAGTTTCTTTGCTGACACGCCTTACGAATTGATCCGGGACTTGGAGGTACATTACCAGAACGTGCTTTTCATCGTTTTTCGTCTCGTGGGTTTCTATGTGAAAGCAGAGTATCACTCGTCAGAGGGAAGGGTTGATCTTGTGCTACAAACTGACCGTTATATCTACGTGATGGAATTCAAATTAGAAGGGACACCAGAAGAAGCAATCCGACAAATCGAGGAGAAATATTACACTCGTCCGTTTGAGGCAGATTCTCGTCAATTATTTAAGATCGGGATTAATTTTAACAACAAGACACGAAATATTGAGAAGTGGATTGTGGAATAAAACTCTTAAGGTTTCAAGAAGTTTTGATTGTTTTTATAGAAGTGCAAAGAGAGATTATTCTTGATTGGTAGAGATATAAATTTAATTTTCTAATTTTGTAAGCTAAAATATAAATGAGAAGTGATGTTTAAAAGATATTGGAAAGATTTTGCCATTTTTTGGGGGCTGTTTATTGTTTTTGTTGCGGGAGTGTTTTTCTTTTTCTACCTCGTTTCGGCAGGTAAACTAGGTTTTATGCCTACATTTGAGGAGTTGGAGAACCCCAATAATAATTTTGCCACGGAGATTTATTCCGAGGATGGAAAGATTTTAGGAAAGTATTTCGAGGGGAGTGAAAACCGTCGATATATGGATTACAAGGATATACCCCAAAGTGTGATCGATGCGTTGATTGCCACGGAGGACGTACGTTTCTATGACCATAGCGGTATTGACGTGCGAGGTTTGTTTCGGGTAGCACAGGGAATGTTGACCGGAAATTCTTCTGCCGGAGGTGGTAGTACGATCACGCAACAGTTGGCGAAAATGTTGTTCCCGCGGGAGGCAAACCAGAACTTCCTGGAGTTGGCCGTGCGTAAATTCCGCGAGTGGGTGATTGCGGTGAAGTTGGAGAAGAGCTACACGAAGGAAGAGATTATCACGATGTATCTCAATAAGTTTGACTTTTTGAATTTGGCCGTCGGTATTAACTCTGCCGCTAATATTTATTTCTCGACAACACCCGATTCTTTGAAAGTGGAACAGGCTGCCATGTTGGTGGGGATGGCCAAGAATCCTTCGCTTTTTAACCCGGTTCGGAGACCTGATAAGACGTTGGGACGCCGGAATGTGGTGTTGGGACAGATGTTGAAATATGACAAGATTTCACAGGCGGAGTTTGATTCGTTGAAGGTTTTGCCTTTGGGATTGGATTTCCATAAAGAGGATCATAAAGAAGGAATTGCAACCTATTTTCGTGAGTATTTGCGATTATACATGACGGCATCCAAACCGGTTAAAAAGAATTACAGCAAGTGGAATAAGGACCAGTATGCAGTAGATTCCTTGGCTTGGGAAACGAATCCGCTGTACGGATGGTGTAACAAAAATCTGAAATCAGACGGTTCGCATTATAATATCTACACGGACGGGTTAAAGATTTACACGACGTTGGATTCCCGAATGCAGAAATACGCGGAAGAGGCCGTGACAGAACATCTGGGAGGAACGTTGCAGCCGGCGTTTATGGCCGAGAGAAGTAGAAAGGCTCATCCGCCTTTTTCGAATGATTTGACGGTTTCCGAAATCAATGATATTTTGAATACTTCTATTCGTCGTACTGAACGTTACCGCTCAATGAGTAACGCAGGTAAAAGTTTCCAAGAGATAAAAAAATCTTTTGATAAAGCGATCCCGATGTCTGTTTTCACGTGGAAAGGAGTACGGGATACCGTGATGAGCCCGTTGGATTCGTTGAAGCATTACAAGTCTTTCTTCCGGGCGGGATTCATGGCGATGGAACCTGCTTCAGGAAAGATCAAGGCATACGTGGGCGGTCCGGATTATCGTTATTTCCAGTATGATATGGTGAGTACCGGGAAGCGGCAGATTGGTTCTACGATCAAGCCGATTCTTTATACGTTGGCCATGCAAGAAGGGTTAGGACCTTGTGATCAAGTCCTGAACGTGCAACAGACGTTTGTATTGCCTGATGGAACGACTTGGACTCCTCGTAATTCCACGGACAAACGGGAAGGTGAGATGGTGACTTTGAAATGGGGATTGGCAAATTCGGTGAATAATATTTCCGGCTGGGTATTGAAACAATTTACCCCGGAAGCGGTTGTGCAAATGGCTCATCGAATGGGAATCACGAGTTTTATAGACCCGGTTCCCGCGATCTTCTTGGGTTCTTCCGAGGTTTCCGTGAAAGAGATGGTCGGAGCGTTCTCGATATACGCGAACAAGGGGGTGTACAATGCTCCCATGATGGTGACAAAAATAGAGGACAAGTATGGTAACGTGCTGGCGAATTTCTACCCGGAATCCCGAGAGGTGATTACTGAAAACACGGCTTTCTTGATGGCGAATCTGTTGCAGGGGGTTGTGGATGAGGGAACGGGACGTCGTTTGCGTTTCCGATATGGTTTTAAAAATCAGATCGGGGGAAAGACCGGAACGACGCAGAATCACTCTGATGGTTGGTTTATCGGGATCACACCTGATCTTGCCGGAGGAGTTTGGGTCGGAGCGGAAGACCGTTCGATCCATTTCCAGAATTTGGCGAATGGACAGGGAGCCAGTATGGCACTTCCAATTTGGGCTTTGTTTATGCAGAAAGTTTACGCGGATAAATCCCTTGCCGTTCCACAAAGGGATTTTCAAAAGCCGAACGGGGTGAACCATGTGCTTGATTGTGGAGATGCGGATAGAGAGGGAATGACGGATTATGACTCTTCGGATGAAATCTTTGATTAATTGAAAATTGAATGGCTAAGACAAAAACCGTGTACGTTTGTCAGAATTGTGGGGCAAAGGAGTCCAAATGGGTAGGCAAATGCTCTACTTGTGGGGAGTGGAATAGTTTTGTGGAAGAGGTGGAGGTTTCTACAAAGGGAAACCGGGTCGCCTCTATCGTGGGGGCGAGTTCTTCACGGCCTTTGAAATTGTCGGAGGTGAAGGCGAATGCCGATGAGCGAATGGATACCGGTGATGGAGAATTGAACCGGGTGCTGGGAGGTGGAATCGTGCCGGGTTCTATGATTTTGCTGGGGGGAGAGCCGGGTATTGGTAAATCAACGCTGGTACTGCAATTTGCCCTGCATAATCGATGTGGAAAGGTTTTATACGTCTCGGGAGAAGAGAGTGTGTCACAAATTAAGATGCGAGCGCAACGGTTGGGAGCGGAGAATGACGATTGTTTGTTCCTTTCGGGAAATTCGTTGGAAACGGTACTGGAACATTCCCGTGCGCTTGAACCGAAATTGTTAATTATTGATTCTATACAGACGCTGGCAACAGAGAGCGTGGATGCTATTCCGGGGAGTTTATCACAGATCCGGGAGTGTACCAACGTGTTGCTGCGTTACTCGAAAGAAAATACGATCACGACAATCCTGATCGGGCATATCACGAAAGACGGTCAATTGGCCGGTCCGAAGATTCTGGAACACATGGTAGATACTGTTCTGCAATTTGAAGGGGATCAGCAACACATGTACAGAATCCTACGGTCCATGAAGAACCGTTTTGGTTCGACTTCCGAGATCGGTATCTACGAGATGTTACAATCCGGATTGCGGCAGGTGGCTAATCCTTCCGAGTTATTGTTGTCCAATCATGCTCAGGACTTGAGCGGGGTTGCTGTTTCTGCCACCATGGAAGGCGTTAGAACGATTTTATTGGAAGTACAGGCATTGGTTAGCACGGCGGCTTACGGGACGCCCCAGCGGTCTGCAACGGGCTTTGACACGCGACGATTGAATATGTTGCTTGCCGTGTTGGAAAAACGGGTAGGTTTCCGGTTGGCCGCAAAGGATGTGTTCTTGAATATTGCCGGAGGAATACGGGTGAGTGATCCGGCTCTGGACTTAGGAGTTGTGATGGCGGTTCTTTCTTCGAATATAGACGCCCCGATACCCACGAATACCGTGTTTGCCGGTGAAGTCGGTTTGTCGGGAGAGATTCGTGCCGTGAGTCGTATCGAGCAGCGGGTACTGGAGGCTGAAAAACTCGGTTTCCAGCAAATATTTGTTCCGGCGGGAAACAAGAAAGCGTTGACAAAAGTCCCTGCACGTATAAAAGTAAGATTCGTTTCCCGGGTGGGAGATATTTGTCGGGAGTTGTTTAGCTAAATCGTTTTATATGACTCGTGATTTGTCCGGGTACACGTTAAAATTCTGCCCTATAATCCCGGGCAATAAAGTATTCCCGCAATTTGCGGATGGCTCCGTATTTGAGAGTACGTACCGTGTTGACGGAAACGGCGAGGATTTCTGCTATCTCTTTCACGTTATTTCCGGCAAGAGAGAGAAGAATAATGCGTTCACTTTGAGGGGGAAGCTGTTGGATGGCATGGATTAATATTTGATTGGCTTCTTCCTCTATGATTTTATCCAGAATGTCGGAATCATCCTGTTCGCCCGGGTATATTTGTTTGTAACGATCGTTTTCCCGTTTAATGCTCCGGATATAGTTGAGGGATTCGTTTCTTGTCATGATGAACAAGAAATTTTCCACGGATTCGAGGGTTCTGTATTGTTTCCGATTCTCCCAAAATTTGACAATCACATCCTGTGCGATGTCTTGAGCGATGTCGAAAGAGCCGACAAACTTCAAGGCGATCGTGCAGATCGTTGTGTAGTGTCGTTGTATAAATTGTTCTAATTCAACAGAGTTATTCATCGATTAGTGTGTATTGAATGTCAATATGCTTACAAGTTCGATAAATCATTGCAATTATAGTTATTTTTTTCGTTCCAAATAAATTTTGAAAAAAAATCATGTTTCCGTTCATACAAATCGGATACCCTTGGTGTCTTTAAGAAAATGACGATAAGAATGGACTATAATCAGGAAAAAATAATAGCAGAAATCATTTTAAAAATCCGATTCGGGACAGCGACGGAGGATGAGAAGCAACAGGTGGAAAATTGGGTTGCTGAAAAAGAGGAACATCGCCTCCTGTACGAGAAGATTGTTTCAGGGAAAAGTATCGCGGAATATTTGAAGAAAGAGGGGGATGTGAAAGCGGTTACTGATATAAAGGCGGTGTCGGCTCGGGTGCGGGAACGGATTCAGGAGAAGGAAATGGGAAAACGGCGTGTGCTTCGGAAATGGTATGCGGTAACCGGGGCTGCCTGTCTGATCGGTATCATTTTAGGCGGGGTCTTTTTGAACCATGAGGATCGGGAGTCCGTTGCTTTGGTGGAGAATAATCCGGAACAAGTTGTAAATGAAAAAGTAATGCTGGTACTTTCGGACGGGCAGACGATAGGGCTTGCTCACCAGGGCACCGATAGCATATATATCGGGCAGGCCACGATTATAAAGAAGGAGAATCAGTTGGCTTACCAGAGGAGACAGGACACCCTGGGAACACGTGTCGAGGAGGAGCGGAACCGGATTATCACGACTGTCGGGGGGGATTATTGCTTTATTCTGAGCGATGGAACCAAAGTGTGGTTGAATGCCGAATCCGAGTTGGATTTTCCGGTAGATTTTGTCGGGAAGGAGCGGGTGGTAAGACTGAAGGGAGAAGCGTACTTTGAGGTAAAACCGGATGCGGCACATCCTTTTATCGTGGAGACGAGAGGCGTGCGAACTCGGGTATTGGGTACTTCATTTAATATAAAGGCATACGATAATGAAGAAAGTATATTTACAACCCTGTTGACCGGAAAAGTAAAAGTGTCTGCTATCGGTGAAGAGAATGAATCCGTGGTGTTGACACCCGGGATGCAGAGCGAATGGCAGGAGAATGGGCAAAAGATGAGCGTGAAGAAAGTGAATGCCGAGAATTTTACTGCTTGGCGGCAAGGAGCCTTTATGTTTGATAATGAAAATATCATGGTGGTAACCCGTGTATTGGAAAGATGGTATGGATTGAAATTTATTTATAACGAGAATGTTCATGAGCATACTTTTAGTGGTCGTTTGAGTAAGGATGAGCCTTTGGAGTCAATATTGGAAACATTGACATTCACGGGTGGACCTCAATTTAAAATAGAGAAAGATGTAGTGTATATTATTGAGAAAAAGTAGGAAAACAAAAATGGAGAAGTTTCGCGGACCTCTCCATTTACAAGGACCTTGTTAGAATACAAGGATAGTGTTTCATTTTAATTGTACAAATCTATGAAAAAAGAACTGAACAAAAAGTTTTTTTCGAACTTTCGTGTTTGGTGGAGGTATTGTTTAACATTGTTTTGCATGTTTCTGACAATTATTTCGCTCACGACAAGTTCAGCTTTCGGGCAAGAAAGAGCTACAAAAGTAATTTCCTTGAAACTGGGGAACGCAACCGTATTACAGGCTTTGGAGGAGATTAATCGGCTGAGCCAGAATAACGTTATCTTTAAGCGGGAGGAAGTAATCCGGGAAACCAAAAGGATTACCGTCGATTTGAAAGACGTGACCGTGTTGCAAGCTGTACAAGAGTGCATCAAGGGAACCCGCTTGACTTGTACGGAACGGAATGGTAGTGTCGCCGTGGGACCGGATACAGGAGTGAAACCTGTTCGAATTTCCGGTACGGTAAAAGACCAGAAAGGGATGGTATTACCCGGTGTAACCGTCATTGTCAAGGGCTTGGCCATGGGAACAAGCACGGATAATAACGGTCACTATTCTTTGAATTTGCCCCGGGTGGATAATCTGTCACTTCTCTTTTCATTTATCGGAATGGAAACCGAGGAAGTAAAATACGCGGGCAAGGACACGATCAACGTGGTGATGAAGGAGATCGTGTCGGAGTTGGAGGAAGTAGTGGTAAACACGGGATATCAACGAATAGACGCACGTAAAAATGCCAGTGCAATTACTTCTGTCCGGGCGGAGGATATTATCACTCCGGGTTTACAAACCATTGATCAAATGTTGGAAGGGCACGTGCCGGGAATGATCTTTATGCAAAATTCGGGACAGATTGGGGCTGCTCCGCGTTTACGTATCCGGGGTACGTCCACGATTCTGGGATCGCAGGAACCGCTTTGGGTGATCGATGGAGTGATTCAGGAAGACCCGGTGAACGTGGATCCGGAGAATCTGAATGACTTGGATTTCGTGAATTTGCTGGGTAACGCCATTTCCGGTTTGAACCCGGAGGATATCGAGCAGATCGACGTGTTAAAGGATGCGGCGGCTACAGCGATTTACGGAAAGAAAGCCGCAAATGGTGTGATCGTGATTACCACGAAAGCCGGTAAACAGGGACCTCCCTCGGTGATGTATTCCGTGTCCGGGTCTTTTACCCAGCGTCCTAGATATAGCGACCGGAGCGTGAACGTGATGAATTCCAAAGAACGTATCGCTTTTTCGCGGGATATGATCGAGAATCGGTTAGCTTATCCCAAGATCACTTCTTGGGTAGGATACGAGGCAGCATACCGGGACTATATCAATGGACAAATCGGATACTCGGAATATAAATCATTGGTGGATAAGTACGAGACGATGAATACCGACTGGTTCGATATCTTGATGCAGGATGCTTTCTCGCACAAGCACACGTTAAGCCTTTCCGGTGGTTCTTCCACGTTGAGATATTACGCGTCTCTCGGGTTAAATGATCTCTCGGGAAGCGTGAAGGGAGAGAGTAACCGGGTATATTCGACCAATGTCAATTTAACGGGTAACTTCGATAAGTTCACGGTGCGTTTCGGATTGCAAGGAAGTGTTTCCAAGAGAAAATATATTCCTGAAGACGTGGGCGTAACAGAGTTCGCGTACAACACGAGCCGGGCTGTGCCTGCACGGAATGACGACGGTAGTTATTGGTATTATCAGATAGAGAAAGAGATCGATGGAGAATCTTATTATTATCCCAAGAATATATTGGAAGACATGGCAAATTCATCGACTCAGACCAACCAGAATTCCTTGACATTCCAATCTAGCGTGGCGTATCAGGTATTGCCGGTATTAAAGGCTCAGGTATTATTGTCTTACAGTTTCTCAAACTCCAATTCGGGAACGTGGCATGGAGCTGATACCTATTATTGTCGGAGTTTAAATAAGTCTTACGGGGCTTCAACGGAAGCTTGGTGGAAAGCGAATACTTTGTTACCCTGGGGTGGAGAACAGAAAGACAGCCGGGTAGAACGTAACAGCTATACTGCCCGTTTTCAGGTGGATTATAATCAAGCTGTGGATAGAAATGAAGAGCACGTGTTGAATGGAAATGTCGGTTTCGAGGTGAAGTCCAACAAGTACAATACTTATGCCAAGACAACCCGCGGTATTTTTCGGGATAGGGGAAATGCAATACAGGCTATTCCAACGGATGATTTGAAAGCATATACTTATCAAAAATACATCGAGTGGACGCAGTCGGCTGCCGCACTGGGTACCTACACGAAACAGTTAACAAACGATGTCTCGGCTTATATGACATTGGGATATAGTTATAAAAACATATATAATTTCAGTGTAAACGCACGCGTGGATTTCTCTAACGAATTTGGTAGCCGGGCGAACGAGAAATTTTTCCCGATCTGGGCTTTAGCCGGTCGTTGGAACCTCTCGGAAAATGTGTTGAGAGAAGTACATTGGATTAATGATCTGGCATTAAAGGTGTCATTCGGTTACCAAGGAAACGTTCCTAGTGTACCGTCGAGATTGGTGATCAAAAAATCAACGGTATCCAGTGACTTGTTTGACCAGTTTTATTCCACGGTTTCCGCTTATCCGAATCCCAATTTGAAATGGGAAAAGACAGCAAATTTCAACGTGGGGCTTGATTTTTCATTACTAAAGAGAAAAATCACGGGTTCTGTAAGTTATTATTACCGGAAAACAGTGGATGCCTACATGGATAAAACGGTATCCGAGGTAAACGGGATGACTAGTTACAAAGTAAATCAGGGGACCGTGGTGAACCAAGGGTACGAATTGTCACTGAATTTTATTCCTGTCAATACGATGGGGGCGGACGGGAAAGGATTCCGTTGGAGATTTGATCCTCAGTTAGGACAGGTGATCAATAAACTGATCGATAATGCCACTTCGTCAACAGACAAAAGTTTAAAAGATGATTCCGATCTTACCTATTCGGATTACTTGAATGGAACGGTGCAGACTGTAAATCGTTCTATAAACGGTTTCTATTCTTATAAATTTATGGGACTCGATCCGGCAGATGGACGTCCGATATTTCCGAATCTGGAACAAAAGATCATGGAGAATGGTGAAGAAGTGGATTATGGAGAGCGGTTTAAACTGATGTCTAACGAGGAACGGTATATGTCCGTGATGGAATATTCCGGTAATCGAGTGCCCACGTTGCAAGGAAGTTTGATTAATACTTTCTCGTACAATCGATTCACGTTGTCGATTAATATGTCTTATAGTCTTGGTTCTAAAATCCGGTTGTTGAAATTGTACCCGAATATTAGTTCGGATAATGGAACAATGGCTCCCAATCCCATGGAGAACATACGGTCTGAATTTTCCAAACGTTGGAAGCGACCGGGAGATGAGGCGTATACTAACATCCCGGGAATCCTTAGTAATTCGGATTTTTTGGCAACCTTGGGAACTAATCCGTGGTGGAAAAAAGCAGCTTACAACGGAACGGTAAATCGCAAGGTGGTAGCCGAAAACATATGGCAGATGTATGATTATTCAAGTACACGTGTTGTGAGTGGAAATTATTTGAAGATTCAGAATATTGCATTGCGTTACAATGTGCCGGATAAATTTTGTAAAAAGATTCACATGAAAGCGGCATACGTTTCCTTGTCAGGCACAAATCTGTATACCTTCAGTAGTAAGAAATTGAAAGGACAGGATCCGACAACGCAGACAGGTAATTCGTCAACGATCACGCAATCGATACGTCCGACGTATTCGTTTAGTTTGAATGTAACATTTTAAAGAATATGGTTATGAATAAGATATATACGCTATTGATCATATTGGTTTTAGGATGTGTTTCTTGTGGAGATTTTTTGGAAGAAGATTCTCAGACATTATCCTATGTAACCAGCGTGGAGGATTTGGATGAGTTATTAGTAGGAAGCGGGTATTTACAGAATGCAAGAGGTACCTATTATACGATGAGTTGGTTGGAGGTGATGGACGATGACATGCAACAAAAATTGACGGGTTCTCATGCGGCGTTGGTGAATTTTGTTTATGTGGCTCCTTTTTTCAAATGGACAGACTATCCTTGGGACGACGATTACCCGAATCGGATTGGTGGAAATAAAACGTGGTCTAGATTGTACGAATCAATAGAGATTGCAAACTTGATACTTAAAGAGGTAGAGCGTTTTAGTGAAGAAGATGATTATGCTAGAGTGAAGGGGGAAGCTTATTTTATTCGGGCTTATTGCTATTTCTATTTGACAAATATTTGGGGACATCCTTATGAAGCATCTACAGCTAGTGCGAAGTTGGGCGTTCCTATAAAACTGACAGATGTTATCGAAGTAAAAGGATTTGCTAGAAACTCTGTGGAGGAGTGTTATCAACAAATATTATCCGATGCCAAACAGGCAATATATTATTTGAAAGGAATCACCCCCACTATAACATATCGTGCAGGAGAAAATGCTGCACGGGCATTATTAGCAAAAACAGCTTTATATATGGGAGATTGGAGTACAGTGGTGAACCAATGTGATTCTATTTTTAATTCTCCTAAAGGACTGGGATTAATCGATTTTAATACCACGGCAATGAGTGTGTACTCTACCGCTAGTTCTTATAATGCATTGATTCGTTCAAATTCAAGTAGTGAGGCCATATTCTCAGGAGGATTCTGTACGAGTGGGGTATCCCAGATAACGACAAATCTATCCTATGCTGCTTCCTCGGAATTGTTGGCATTATATGATGAAAGGAATGATCTGAGATACTCATCAGGTAAGAATTCGTATTTTTTTCAGTATAGCAAAGGGTATTATGCATCTTATCGATTGACTAATGCTTCGAAATTGCCTGGAAATAGTTTAGTATATTCTGAAGTGTATTTGAATAAAGCGGAGGCATTAGCTTTGCTTGGGCGGGAGGCTGAGGCTATTTCAACTTTGCAGGAATTGAGAAGTAAACGAATGAGTGATGCCGGGACAATAAATGAAACCGGTGAAGGTTTAATAAAATTTATTCGGGATGAACGCAGACGGGAACTTTGTGGAGCCGGACAACGTTGGTTCGATTTGCGACGCTATGCTGTGCATCCGACATATCCGGAAAAAACAACCATCAAGCATGATTATTATGAATGGGATAACGGTACGGCAGTCTTGAAAAAGACTTACGTGTTGGGTGAATATCCCGAGGATGGGGGATGGCTATTGCCAATGCCATCTTATGCGTTGGAATCGAATGAAGGAGAATTGGAAGATAATGTTCGCCCGGATAGAGAAAATTAATTAATAATGAAATAAGTATAATATGAGAACAAAATTAATCTATATTATTGGCTTATGGGGATGTTTATCTCTATTTGGTTGCGGCGATGATGATAATCTTTCTCCGTCGGATCTGGATGGAGATTGGTATGTGTTGACCGACTCGGAGGATCCGTTGGATCATTTACGATATACGGTGTTCCAGACGTATGGTGTCCCGGTATTCTATAACGATACGATCGGGAGTCAGAACAGGGGCACGGACTACGCCGGGTTACCAATTATTTATTATGAAATATTGAACCCGAATTATTCTATCGAGAGTTCAACCGAGTACGCGAAGTATGAGTTGTCGTATGACCGGGAAGCGATTACAACCGGGGTCGAATTTATTCGGGATGAAGTTTTACCGAGATTGGTTTCTTCTAAATTATACCCCCGTTCATTTTTGTTGATGAATAAATTGACATTGAATGCATCGGCTTCATTGTCACATGAAGAGTGTGCTTACCGGGGAATGATGACGTCATGTGTTAGTTTGGTAGAGGAGATAGGCGGAATGACTGATGCTGATATCAAACGAATGGCATGTGAAATAGTGGCAGAGGAATACACGACTTATTTTATGGAAAACGCTTTTTCATTGTTGGAGGCTTTCCTAAATGTGTGTCGTGCCGAAGTGGCCAGTGTCAACTTGTATTCATTAAGTTTGACTTCTTCATCCACACCACCTTATGTGGCTGATTTGAAGGAATATGGATTTTTGTCTTACAATAAGGAATCTCAATATGCTCCGGCAAGTAAGCGAGTAACGACGGTAACTGAACGTATGGATGTGGTGGATTATGTGACCGAGGTATTGATGGAGGACGATGAGGCTTTTGAAACGAAGTACGGCTCTTACGAGTATGTCATGAAGAAATACGAGTTGATGAAGACGGCTATGGAAAATTTGAAAGCAGCGTTGAAATAACTGAATTAACTGTGTTTTAGTGTTTGATCTTACTTCAGGATGAGGGCTTTTTAAGTCTTTCATCTTGAAGATAGGGAATTCTATTGTCTGTAAAACAGGGATATTATTATAATTTAAAAGAAGTATGTATGAATAAATGGATTGTATGGAGTCTGACGTTGCTGTGGATTCTACCGGTTGCTTTTTCCGCGGAGGCGGTGGGGAGGAAGAAGAAAAAGGTGCCGGAGAAGGCGACGGTGGAACCGAGCAAGTATGACAAGTTATTTAAAGGAAAAAAGTACGAGACGGCGAGAGGGGGCTTTGTGACGGTGCATCGGGTAGACGGGAAAGTGTATTTGGAATATCCTTTAAAGTTTATGGGAAGGGAGTTGCTCTTGGCAGCGACCTCGACGGCGTCCTCTGACAATAGTGTCTGCACGAACGGGTATAAGGAGAATACCCCGATGCATATCCGGTTTACACTGGAGGATAGTACCGTGCAGATGAGGAAAGTGAATGCCGTTGTGGCAACAAAATCTGCCGGGGAGCGGATAGATCGGATCATGGAACAGAATTTCAGTGATCCCGTCATAGCGCAATACAAAGTTCTGGCTTATTCGCCGGATAGCCTGGCGGTGGTTTTCGATATGACGGGAATATTCCTGGATGAAGAGGCGGCTTTGTCGCCCGTGCCTAAAGGCAGCGGGTTGATGGAGGTGACTAAATCGTTGACGAAGGACCTTTCTTCTATCCGGGAGGTAAAGGCGTTTGAGGATAATATGTCTGTGAAATCTCAATTGGTCTATAAATATAGTATTACTTACGACAAAGCGAGAGTGGTGACCGACCAACCTCTAACCGTGTTGGCTACCCGATCATTGCTTTTGCTTCCCGAGAGAAAGATGACTCCCCGGGTATCGGACAGACGAATCGGGGTATTTTTAACGTCGAAATCATATATTTCCGACGAAGGGGTACCCACGGAAAGGTATTCCTACGCTAATCGTTGGTGGGTGGAGCCGAGCGACAAGGAGGCTTATCGTAGAGGGGAATTGACAGAACCCGTGAAACCGATTGTTTTTTACGTGGATACTTTATTTCCGGAAGCATGGAAACAGCCGATCCGGGAAGGAATATTAAGATGGAACCAGGCTTTCGAGAAGATTGGTTTCAAGAACGTGATGCAGGTAAGGGATTTCCCGAAAGACGATCCGTCTTTTGATCCCGATAATTTGAAATATTCTTGCGTGCGTTACGTCCCCACGGGCGTGGCGAATGCCATGGGACCCTCGTGGGTAGACCCGACAACGGGGGAGATATTGAATGCCTCGGTACTGGTCTACAACAACGTGATCCAGATGTTGAGAAATTGGCGTTTTGTGCAGACAGCTCAGATCGATCCGCTCGTGAGAAGTAAGGAGTTGCCAGAAACGTTATTGAATGAATCCCTGACCTACGTGATCGCTCACGAGATAGGACATTGCTTGGGACTGATGCATAATATGTCGGCTTCAGCCTCCTATCCGGTGGACTCTTTGCGCTCGGCAAGTTTCACGGCAAAATACGGGACAACTCCTTCGATCATGGATTACGCCCGTTTCAATTACGTGGCGCAACCCGGGGATCGGGGAGTGAAATTGACACCTCCGGATTTGGGTGTGTACGATGAGTTTGTGATAAACTGGTTATACCGTCCCGTGTATGGCGTGTCTACGATATGGGAAGAGGCGAAAGTCTTGGAAACCTGGGTGGACGAGATGGTAAGCGATCCGATGCTCCGCTACGGACGGCAGCAGATCGCCGGACGCTACGATCCCACCGCCTTGGAGGAAGATTTGGGAGATGATGCCATGAAGGCGGGAAATTATGGCATACAGAATTTGAAGTATATACTATCGCATTTGGACGAATGGATTGCGGATGATCCGGAAGTAACCGCCCGGCGGTCTCTGTACGTACAGATGGTGAACCAGTATTATCGCTATATCCGGAATGTAATCTATAATATCGGGGGTATCTATCTCTCGGATGCCAAAGAAAGTTTATCGCCCGAGCGTTTCCGCCCCGTGGAACGGGAGAAACAGAAGGCAGCAGTAGCCTGGACGTTACAACAATTACGGGACTGCGAGTGGTTGGATAATCAGGTTTTGTTGAAGAAATTCCCTCTGGGCATAATGTCCTCGCCCGTGGTGGTAGAGGCTGTCGGCAAGCAACTGATGGCAGCTTCCCGGCGTGTGGCTTTGGCAGCGTCGTTGTCGGATGAACCCTACTCGATGGAGGAATATTTTGATGACCTGTATCGCGGTATATGGGATAGTGCTCTTGAAAATAGGAAATTAACCACGGGTGATATGATTTTACAACGCCTGCTGTTGGATCAATTGAACGAACAGATGCGCAAAGTCGGGGGCAATCGATTGGGTATAACGGGGGATGATGCGGAAGAATTGTTCCGTGAATTATACGCACCTTCGGCACTGGACGCGGAGTGTTACGGATTGGACGAATTGCTGTTGACCACGCGTTTCGGGACCGGGGGATACGGGTGGCAACGACCTCTCGATGTCACGAATCTCGATGAGTCAGCCACGTACTACTATCGGATGGTGTTACGTATCCGGGATTTGCTGGAATCTAAAATGAAAAGCTTCGACGCCGAGGATTTACCGCATTACGAGGCGATGCTTTTCGCGATGAAACAGATGTTGGGTAAACAAGCACAAACTAAATAAAACAAGATATATGAGAAAATGGATAATACCGAATATGGTTTTCATTTTGCTGTTGTCAGGATTCTGTTCCCTGGGAGGCGAGAGAAAGGCGAAGAAGAACAAACAGGAGGAAAAGCAGGGCAAGTATGAACAACTATTTAAAGGTAAGGTGTGTACCACGGTTTCAAGCGACTTTATGACATTGCATAAAGTGGACGGAAAATTGTATTTTGAGATGCCTTTGAAGGTGTTCGGACGGGAGATGTTGTTAGCTTCTTCGGTTGCAAAAACCAGTAATAATATGGCAGCGGTTTGCGGGTATACGCCTAACGTGATGCACGTGCGCTTCGTGTTGCAGGACACTACCGTGCAATTGTGTTCGGTGGCTTCGAACATGACGGCGAATCTCGGGAACGGGCGGATGAAACAGGTGATCAAACAAGGGTATAGTGATCCGGTTTTGTTCGGATACAAGGTACTTGCTTATACACCTGACAGTTCCGCCGTGGTATTCGATGTGACAAGTCTGTTGCATAGCGATGTGGCTATGTTATCTCCTTTAGCCCGGAAAACGGGGCGGTACGAGGTGCAAGGACACCTGAAACCGGCTCATTCCCGTTTGGGGGAGGTGAAGGCTTTCAAGGATAATGTTTCGATAAATTCCACGTTGCTGTATACGGTGAACGTGTGGTACTCGATCTTTCCCGTCTTGCGACAAGTATCGGTGACCGTGGAGGCAAACCGGACGTTGATGCTGTTACCGGAGGAAAGAATGCGTCCCCGGCTCTCGGACTCCCGTGTAGGTACATTCCTCACTAATAAACGCTATATCCCGGAGGAGGGCGGTGACATTCGTCCCTATTCCTACGTGCACCGTTGGCGATTGGAGCCCAAAGACGCGGAAGCTTATCGGCAAGGAGTGTTGACCGAGCCCTTGAAACCGATCGTGATGTACGTGGATCCCGATTTCCCGGAGAACTGGAAAGAGCCGATCAAGAAAGGTATATTGAGATGGAATCAGGCTTTCGAGAAGATTGGGTTTAAAAATGCCATTCAGGTGAAGGACTTCCCGACGGACGATCCTGAATTTGACCCGGCTAACTTAAAATATTCTTGTGTACACTATATTCCTTACACGCACGAGAATGCCGAGGGAATTACTTGGGTCGACCCGATGACGGGAGAGATTCTGAATGCCGGTATATTTATTTATAATAATGTGACGTGGGCGTTGAATAACTGGCGTGTTCTTCAGACGGCACAACTCGATCCGTCCGTGAGGACAAAGAAGATGCCCGACGATATCATGGGCGAGTCGCTGGAATACGTGGTTGCTCACGAGATGGGACATTGTTTGGGATTGATGCACAATATGGCTGCGTCCAGCGCGTATCCGGTGGATTCGTTGCGTTCGGCTACTTTCACTCAAAAATATGGAACGACTCCCTCGATCATGGATTATGCGCGTTTCAATTACGTGGCTCAACCCGGAGACAAAGGGGTGAAGTTAACGCCTCCCGATTTGGGCGTCTATGATGAATACGTGATCAAATGGATGTACACCCCGTTCCCGGATGCGGTTTCTATTCAGGATGAAGCGAAAATTCTGGAGGCTTGGGTGGACGAGAAAGCGGGGGATCCCATGTATCGCTATGGAAGACAACAGGAGAAATACCGCTATGATCCCTCGGCACTGGAAGAGGATTTGGGAGATGACGCCCTGAAAGCCGGGGATTACGGGATTGCCAATTTAAAATATATCATGGGTAATATAAATAACTGGATAGACGGAGATGCCACGGCGGATCACCGTAAGCAGTTGTACACGAACCTGACGAAACAATACGAGTGCTACCTGATGAATGTTTTATATAACATCGGAGGAATCTATTTGAACGAGGTGAAGGAGGGAACTCCCGGAGAACGGTTCAAACCGGTACCGAGGGAGAGGCAAAAGGCTTCCGTGAGTTGGTTACTCCGGCAGTTGAGAGAAGGATCGTGGTTGGACGACCGGGACCTGGTGGATCGCTTCGGTTTGGGTATCCCAGCCTCCTGGCGGGTAAGGACCTCCGTGTTGAACGCTTTGTTCGGTCGAGGTGCTTGTGTCACGTTATCCTCTCATCTTGCAGATGATCCTTACACGATGAGCGAGTTCGCGGAGGACGTTTACCGGGAAGTTTGGGCGAGTGCGTTGGAAGGAAGAGAATCAACCCCCATCGATCGATTGATGCAACGGACGTGGTTGAATAAATCCAAAATGCCCGTGGCGAATGTCGGGGGAAATCGATTCAGCCTGCAATCGGCAAGTGAGGCTTATGCCGTTACTCCCGACGAGAGTTGGGCGTATGGTTTGGAAGGTGGCGTCTTGACGGAAGAAATCATGGAGCAGGTGTGGGATATGGAGCGAACAGGAGCGTCGGAAGTGTCAGAGCAGGATGCCGGACAGGTGAGTTTCGGGCACGGTTACGGTTGGCAGGGAGAAGTCAATAGTAAAGTGTTGAATAACGAGGATATTTATTTTTATAAAATGGTGCGGGAATGTCGGGATATGTTACAAAAGAAAGTATTGACGGCTCCAGAGGTCGATCGTCCCCATTACCGGGCCATGCTGTTGATGGCAGAAAAATTATTGATGGAAAGAAAATAGTATGAATATAATAAGACATAATATGAAAAATTGGATTGTATTGTTGATCGCTGTATTTATGGTGAATGCTTGTTTTCTGACAGTTGATGCTTCAGAAAGGAAGAAAAAGACGACAAAGAAAGAGGAAACGGTGGCAAAGCCGCCCGTGAAGAAGTTGAGTAAATACGAGAAATTGTTCAAGGGGAAATCGCACGAGATAGCTAAGGGTGGTTTTATGACGCTTCACAAGGTGGACGGAAAACTGTATTTCGAGATGCCGCTTGCCGTGATGGGAAGGGATATGTTACTGGCATCCACTACCACGCAGACCAGTGATAACTCGGTATCCACGAACGGTTACAAGGCGAAAGAACCGATGCACATCTGCTTCACCTTGGCGGATAGCATGGTACACATGCGTAAGGTGAATTCTTACGTGAGCTACGATAAGAACAATGACCGCCTGCAACGGGTGATAGACCAGAATTTTGTAAACCCGATCATCGAGGGATACAAAGTGTTGGCTTATACCCCGGACAGTTCGGCAGTGGTTTTCGAAATGACGGCTTTGTTCACGGGTGGAGATGCGGCTGTTACTCCCATGGTGGATGAGGCTTTCCCGCTAGCTTTCCGGAACTCGATTAATAAATCTTTGTCCGCGATAGATGGCATTAAAGCATTCGAGGACAATGTTTCTATAAAATCATCCCTTTCGTACAACGTGAGTGCCAAGTACCTGAACACGATCCTTTACGAGAATCGTCCCGTGTCGATCAAAGTTACCCGTACATTATTGCTTTTGCCGGAAGACCGGATGCGTCCGCGTATCTCGGATTCCCGTATCGGTATTTTCTTGACGAACAAACAATATATTGCAAATGATGCCGACCAGTTGCAACGTTATTCCCTGGCACACCGTTGGCGTTTGGAACCGAAAGACATGGAAGCCTACAAGCGGGGAGAGTTGGTAGAACCCGTGAAACCGATCGTGTTTTATTTGGATAATTTGTTCCCGGAGGAATGGAAACAACCGATCCGGATGGGTGTGATGAGATGGAACAAAGCTTTCGAGAAGATCGGTTTCAAAAATGTGGTGCAGGTATTGGATTTCCCGACAAATGATCCGAACTTTGATCCGGATAACCTGAAATATTCATGTATCCGTTACGTGCCTTCCAGCACGCAGAACGCAATGGGTCCCTCTTGGGTGGATCCGATGACGGGGGAGATTCTGAATGCTTCCATCTTGGTTTACAATGATATCGTGAAAATGTTGAACTATTGGCGTTTCGTGCAGACAGCACAAATCGATCCCCGGGTGAGAAACAAGAAGCTACCGAAAGATGTATTGGAGGAATCGATGGCTTACGTGCTGGCTCACGAGATGGGACATTGCCTGGGATTGATGCATAATATGGCTGCTTCTGCTGCCTATCCGGTGGATTCGTTACGTTCTGCCTCGTTTACGCAAAAATATGGAACAACTCCTTCGATCATGGATTACGCGCGTTTCAATTACGTGGCTCAACCGGGAGACAAAGGGGTGAAGTTGACGCCTCCCGATTTGGGAATATATGAAGATTATGCTATTCGTTGGCTATACACGCCCGTGCCGGATGCCGGGACTATTTTCGATGAGGCTAAGATCTTGGAGTCCTGGGTGGATGAGAAAGCCGGCGATCCTTTGTTCCGCTACGGGAAACAACAAATGTCCAGCCGGTATGATCCGAGTGCCTTGGAAGAAGATTTGGGCGACGACCCGATCAAAGCAGGTGACTACGGGATCAAGAACTTGAAATATATCCTCAAGAACCTGAACAACTGGATACAGGATGACGAGTCGGCTGAACACCGGCAGGAACTTTACAACCAGATTGTAAAGCAATACGGTCGCTATTTGCAAAACGTGGTGTATTGTATCGGGGGTATTTATTTGACGGAAGCCAAGGATGGCAGTGTGGATAAACGTTTCCGTTCCGTGCCTCGCGAGAAACAGAAAGCTGCCATGAAATGGGTGATGAAACAATTGCAGGATAACGATTGGTTGGATAATCGTGAGGTTTGCTCGAAATTCAAATTGAACACGAAAGCTTCTTCCGAGTTGAATGCTTCTATTGCCGGAATCCTGACGAAAATATACATGAACGTGACGTTATCGTCTTATCTGGCAGAGAAAAATCCTTATACCTTGCGTGAATTTTTCGATGATTTCTATACCGGGGCATGGGATGCGGCTATCCGCAACCGGAAGCTTACCCATGGCGATAAGATTATGCAAAAAGCATTGTTGGACATGATGGCCCGCTCCGTGTCTTCTATCGGGGGAAATAAACTCGGGTTGGTGAGTGCTGCCAATATCTCGGCAGAGGTTGCTTACGCTCCCACGATTGAGGAAATTTGCCTGTACGGGTTGGACGAAAGCGGCATGATCGACAAATATGCCCGGGATCTGAAAGAGGTTGAACAACGGGAAGGAAAGGCTTATCTGGTTGAGTTGATGAAACAAACCAGTTTCGGGTATGGCTACGGGTGGCAGAATTGGGTTCGCTCGACGGCTATTGATGAATCCGCTACCTACTATTACGAAACGGCGACTAAAATTGCTTCCTTGTTACAACGTCGGGTAGCTTCGGCAAATGCGGCCGATAAACCACATTACGAGGCTATGTTGTTCGCTGTGCAACAGATGTTGGGGAGAAAATAAGTTTGTAAAGGTTATCATTCATTCCCGAAGACGGAGAGTAATTCAACTCTCCCTCTGTTTATGAGGCCGATGAAAAAGTCCCGTTCTATCGAACTACCACCCCTAACCCCTCCTGCACAGGCGGGGAAACCGCTTGGTAATCAGCCCTCCCCCCTGTGTGAGGCTGTGCAAGGGGGAGTTGGAGGGGGTAGCCTTTACGCTTAGAAATAACTTTTGCATCGGCCTCGTTTATAGAGGGAGTACCCCGAAGGGGAGAGGAAGTTGGAATATAGAGTTTTGACATACCATCGCTTAGTTACTCATCGGTCTTCGGGATTTTTTTATCTTATAGTTTTTAATTTAAACTTTCCTCGGTAACATGAGATATATAAAATTTATCATTCTGAGTGTAATTGGGGCTATCGTTTTATTTGGTTGTACGGGTAAAACAGAGCAGGCTAAAGCGAAATACGTGTTTTATTTTATTGGTGACGGGATGGGGGTTAATCAAGTGATCGGGACGGAGATGTATTTGGCAGAATTAGAAGGGCGTATCGGGACGAAATCGCTTTCGTTCACATCATTTCCGGTTCGTAATTATCTGACAACCTATTCCGCTACGAATGCCGTAACTTGTTCGGCTGCTGCCGGAACTGCGTTGGCCGCCGGAACAAAAACACAAAACGGGCGCATCGGGATGAAGCAGGATAGTAGTGTTTTGTACAGTATTGCCTGCAAAGCGAAGCAAGCCGGAAAGGCGGTGGGAGTCACCACGAGTGTTGCCATCAATCATGCAACACCCGCTGTTTTTTACGCGCATCAACCGGATCGGCAGATGTATTACGAGATCGGAACGGATGCCGTTAAAGCCGAATTCGATTTTTACGGGGGAGCGGGATGGAAACAAGTCATTTCTCCTCATGATTCTTCGGCGATAGATCTCTATTCCCTGTTGCGTGATTCCGGGTACATGATTATCGATCATCAACAGGATTTTCAGGCATTGTCTGCCGGGGCAGAGAAAGTCGTTTACGTGCAACCGCAGGATTGTGTCAATCCGTCGAGTTTGCCCGCGGCAATCGACCGGAAGGAGGGAGATCTGACTCTTGCGAATATTACCGAAAAAGCAATTCAATTCTTGTCCACACGCAACGAGGCAGGCTTCTTTCTGATGGTGGAAGGTGGCGTTGTCGACTGGCTTTGTCATGCGAATGACGGCGCGGCTGCTTTCCGGGAAGTTGTCGATTTTTCAGAAACAATTCAAGTCGCCCTTGATTTTTACAAGGCTCACCCGGATGAAACATTGATTATCGTGACTGCAGACCATGAAACCGGAGGATTGTCACTGGGTAACGGTCCTTACGAGTTAAATTTGAAACTATTGGCAAATCAGAAAAGTTCCATTATCGGTCTGACTCAAAAATTGAAACAATTGAAAAAGCGTAAAGGGAAGAATTTAACTTACCCCGATTTGCTGGAATTATTCAAGCAGGAATGTGGCTTTGGTGCAACAGTTATGTTATCCCCGGCGGAGGAACAACTTCTGGAATCGGAATGTATGAAAATAATCCGTTCGGATCGTAATCAACTTGTACGAAACGAACACGCGTTAGTCGATCCCCTTGCCGTGTTGGCAGTGGAAATTCTCAACCGTAGAGCTATGATCCAGTGGGCTAGTGGCGGTCACTCTGCCGGAGCGGTTCCTGTCTATGCAATCGGTGTCGGAGCAGAAAAATTCAACGGGATATCTGATAACACGGAAATTATTGGAATTATCGAAGAGGTGATGGGGAATTGATATTACGACAAAACCAAGATGATATGATGTATTAAATTATTCGTTATAAACTGACTATTTTGTAAGTTACAAAATAATCAGTTATATTTGTTCTAGAATAAACGAATAAAGAAATATGGAAACGCCTTTTGTTTTTGGAAAAATAGCAACAGATCAAAATTTCACTGATCGACGAGTGGAAACCGAACGTTTGTTGCAGAATTTCAGTAGTTTGACCAACACGATTATTATATCCCCTCGTCGTTGGGGAAAATCGTCACTAGTGACACATGCGGCTAAACAACTTCTAATGTCCGAAGAGAATGTGAAATTATGCATGATTGACCTTTTCAACGTGAGAGAGGAGGAAGGATTTTATACGTTACTAGCGAAAGAGGTTTTAACTGCCGTGTCTTCTAAATGGGAAGAAATAGCAGTAAATGCCAAAAACTTCCTTGCCCGTTTGATTCCCCGAATTTCTTTTACGGCAGATGTGGAGAGTGAATTGTCCTTTGGAATTGGTTTGGAGGAATTGAAACGTAATCCAGATGATATTTTAGACTTGGCAGAGGCTTTAGCTGTATCTAAAAATATTCGTTTAATTATTTGTATCGATGAATTTCAAAATGTGGCTAATTTCGGGGATTCTTTGGCGTTTCAAAAGAAGTTGAGAGCACATTGGCAGCGGCATACCCGTGTCGCTTATTGTTTGTTTGGTAGCAAGAGGCACATGCTGATGGATGTATTTGCGAATGTTTCTATGCCCTTTTATAAGTTTGGCGACTTAATGTTTCTTCAAAAAATAGAAACGGAAGAATGGATCCCGTTCATCCGGCAAAAATTCCAGATGGCAGACAAGGTTATTGAACGGGATGAAATTCAGTTATTGGTGGAATTGGTTGATAAACATCCCTATTATGTGCAGCAATTGGCTCAACAAGTGTGGCTTAGAACAGAAAAGTTTGTAGTGCCGTCTATCGTCAAGGAGGCGTATAATGGATTGATTGATCAGTTGAGCTTACTTTTTCTGAATAGTATGGAAACGTTTAGTAATGCCCAACTTGGTTTTTTGAAGGCATTAATAGCGGGGGAGAAACAATTGAGTTCAAAACAAACATTACAGACTTATCGGATCGGTACTTCCGGAAATGTGGCTAGAATAAAGCAAGCTCTTATGGAACGGGAAGTGATTGATGTGCAGGGTAATGAAATCACCTTTCAGGATCCATTGTTTGAAGCATGGTTGAAACGTGATTGGTTTAAATGAAAATAATGCGACTGACTATTTTGTAAGTTACAAAATAGTCAGTCGCTAAATATGGCTCCGATTCCTATTCTTGTTTTCTTTTTGTAGGAGTGATATAAAGCACCTTCTATTTTTTCTTCGATCGTGTGGCGAGACAAATCTCTCGATTTTGTAGGTACTGACATAAGTTTAACGAGAGTTCGAAATAAATCAGCATAAAACAAGAAGAGTGCCCACACAAGGATTTGTAAAGAATTAGAAGAGATAGTCCTGGGAAAATAATCCGGTATATAGTTCGATTTAATACTCGGGATCAGGATTGAAATATGATTACATCCGGATCACTACCGTGTAAAGCGCTATTAAAACGCTATTAGAACCCTATTAAAACGCTATACAGAATAGCGTTTTAATAGCATTTTAATAGCTTACTAAAAATTTTATATACGGTAGAGATCTGCTAGTGATTATGATTTGTTATAGTTGTGTTGTTTTAATAGGATAGCTATATAGCATGAAATGTTACAATGCATGCCGAATGCTTTTATCTCTATGCTTGTTACTACTTAAAAAAAATAAGGTAATTATATACCATTTTACAATAGCAAATAGCAAGCTTTGTTTTTATACTCAAACTCCTCCGTCCTACCCCCTCCAACTCCCTCTTACACCGGGGGAGAGTTGGTACTTCTTCCCGAAGATGGTGAGTAATTCAACTCTCCCGCTGTTTGTAGAGGGAGTACCCCGAAAGGGGGAGGGAGTTCATGGACTATAAACTTGTATATAAATTCCAAAAATAATTTAATCCTTATATTGAACTCATGTTATTTTAAATAGATGATTGTTCGATCGGCTCTTGTCTAATTTTGTATTAGATTATATTGTTGTCCTTGTAGATGGCCTTATCTCATGACTTTTTGTATATTCCGGAATTTCTTGCGTTTTGAAACTTAAATAGAATATTCTATATTTGCAATTTATCCGATATAGGATAACATATATATTTTATAGACAATTAGAAGAAGAGAAAGGAAGGACGTTTATTTTGATACGGGAAGAAATATACGAGGAGTTGAATTCAGCTATAAAGGAATTACCTGAACTTAGCCAAGAGATATTTGCGTTGTATGTGTCGGGTAAGAGTGATAGCGAAATTGCGGAATTGTTATCTATTGACATGCATGTTGTACGTGTTAATAGAAAGGAGACAATTCTTTTTTTGAAGAATAAATTGAGAAATCAATTTTATTGGTTTTTATGGATGAGGCGAAACCAAAAGAGTTTGTAAAAAGGGCAAAAGTCCTCATCTTTGGCAAGTTGGAAGGTTGCCGATGAGGACTTTGTGACGTCTTTTTATGGTAAATATTGGTAATTCAAGTAAGAGTTGATTTCCATGTTGTTTTTGATTGGAAGGATGGTGAAACTCCAGTGGTAATCCTTGTTTGTCGGGAGCTTGTATTGGGGATAGGGTTGAGATCCCCAGGCATTATCTCCGGCAACTCCCATCATGCGATGATCCAAGCATACTTCCACGAAATTGCGGGGATGGATGTCGTTGATATGTGTTTGTTTGGGTTTCCGGTTTTTCGCGACAAGCGGGTCGTGGGATTCGTCTTTCGTGAAATTCTGCCATTGGTACGGGCGATTGGATTCTTCGGAGTCGAAGTCTTCTATTGGGTTTCGGGACACGTTGAATTCCATGAAGTTCGAGTCGGCAATGAACAGGAGTCCCTTTCCGTTTTTATCCGTGAGAGCCAGCCAACGGGTTTCTGTTTTGTGGCCGTTTTCCTGTGGACGTACATATGGCACGTATTGTTGTTCGGCCGTACTTTTGTAGTGCCCGACGAGTGTTCCGTTATTTCGGTCACAATAGTTTTCCTCGGGTCCCCGCCCGAAATACTCCAGTTGATTCACGTTTGCGGGAGCTCTGAAACGTACCCCGATTCGAGGAAGCTCGGGTGCATCCGGTCGGGTTTCTAGGTGACAGGTCACGCGGATCATGCCTGATGGGTATAAGGTGTAGGATACGTGGTATCTGCTGTTGGTTTCCTGAAGTCTGTACGTGATGGTCAGGTTCGTGTTTGTTGTGGCATTAGAGGTCTTGATTCCGGCAATCTTGAATTTCTTGCTTGACTGTTTCCAGCCTTGCAGACGACTCGGCATTCCGTTGCCGTAATCGTTATCCGTGGGGCCTCTCCAGAAGTTGGGTTGAAACCCGAAATCTTCGGCAATGTATTGAACGCCATTGGTCCGGTAGGATGTTACGTATCCTTTTTGTTTGTTGAATACGAAGTCGATGTTCGAGCCGGATATATGAATGTCCGGTCCGTTCTCTTCGATGTTCAGAGCCTTTTCCGGGAAGGGGTAGCGGAACACGGGAGCCGGGGTGTAATCTGGTAATCTGAATTGTTCCGAGGCCACGATGTAGCCGGCAGGAACGGAAAGACTCGCTTGTTTGGATTTCACATAGAGGTTTAGAAAATACTCCGTTCCGGGTTTGTTCTTTACGTTCCGGAGTGAAATTGCGAGTTGTTTGTTTGCCCCGGGGGCAAGATGTTGCGTGGAAAGGGTGCCGGACTGCACGGTTTCCGTGTTTGCCCGTATCGTGTACTCGATCGTGTATTGATTCAAGTTCGTGAAATCGTATCGATTTTCTACTCGGATGATTCCTTTTCTTAGGTCAACGGGCTGAAACCACACGTACTGGTAGGCTTTTTTTATCTCGGTTAAACCGGGATGCGGTTTCCGGTCGGGGCCAACCACTCCGTTGCACAAAAAGTTTCCGTCAGACGGGGAGTTTTCTCCAAAATCTCCGCCGTAAGCCCAGAACGGGGTTCCTTCTTCGTCTTGCACGAGGATGCCTTGATCAATCCAATCCCAGATGAACCCACCTTGTAAATTGGGGTAGCGATAGATTGCCTCCCAGAGGTCCATGAAGTTTCCGGTGCTATTTCCCATGGCATGGGCGTATTCAGACATGATGTAAGGACGGTCTGTTGGTGAGTTACCCCATTTTTCCAGTGTGCTTGCGCCCGGGTATTGCGGACAGTAGATGTCCGTGTTCCATTCGAGCAGGGCTCTCTCGTACTGTACGGGACGTGTGGAGTCCTTGGATTTTAGCCAGTTATAAGTCATGTAAAAATTATACCCGTTCCCGGCTTCATTTCCTA
>ERZ1673736.1585-NODE-1585-length-29074-cov-5.060615_pt1 | contig 29074 bp, 30 predicted proteins | sample MGYA00580212_ERZ1673736 | MGnify/ENA primary metagenome ERZ1673736 (study PRJEB41218, sample SAMN15661752) | gut metagenome | host: Homo sapiens | place: Canada: London | collected 2015-08-20/2019-03-30 | study: EMG produced TPA metagenomics assembly of...
AGAATGAGGATGATATTTTGAAAGAGATATCTGAACAATTTAAAGAGCAATATAGCTTAGAGTTTATAAAGAAATATTTAGAAAATCCAAGTCAAATTCCTAAAAAACAACGGAACTTATTTGTTACGGAACTTAAAAAGATTGGTTATGATATCAACTACAGGAAATATTTGAGAAAGTATAATAAAGAATTGGATGAATTTGCGGTGTTAATAGATAGAGATACACAAACGCATTCAGAAGCCAATATGGTTGATTGTATAAAGCATTGTAGAGATAATGGGTACAAATGTTATATTGCAAATCCTTGTTTCGAGTTTTGGTTGTTAATGCACTTGGCAGATATATTTCAAGAATTTGGAGAAGAATTAGAGATAATAAAACAAAATCCCAAAGTCTCGGAACAGCATACATTTGTGAGTAAAGCTGTATCTGAAAGAGGACATCATGGAAAAAGTGGTATTAGGTTTGTCAAACAGTACATGCCCAATATTGATCGAGCGATTGAACAAGCAAAAAAATTTGCATCAAATGAAGATGAACTGATAGATAATATTGGTTGCAATCTATGGAAATTAATGGAAGAATTGAAGAAATATGGGAAAGATGAATGCGGTGATCAATAATTGATTTATAACATTGACGTAACATCCTCCCACCCATCTTGTAACAATAATATAACATCCTCTATCCAGAAACATGCGGTTTTCAGCCATTTTCATGGCAAAAAAGCCGCATATTTTTTGTGGCAATAACTTGACATCCCCGGGGGCGCTGTGCGTGAGGAATAGTCTGCCGGAAGTTTAAAGGATATATAGGAACGCCAGAGCTACTTTTGGATGTTGCTACAGCACGAACGGATCGAAGCTTGCTGAGTATGAATTTCCCGATTACGCGGCATTATTTTTCGACTAATAATTACTTAATAGGTGCGAAAAAAAGAAACAGAATTTGGCTGCTTAATTGCAATGTACGTATTTATACCAATCCGCTCAGCCCACTTACGGAAGCAGTCACCGTTCCACTCCAGATATTTCTGGTGGTCTTCAGGCATATGCTCTGTGATTGTACTGTATTGCCCAGAGCGTCCTTTCAGACGTCGATGGGAAGCAATGCAGTTATGGTTGTAGAAAATTTCAATCGTGGTATCTATTACCTTCACATCAACTTTCTTTTTGATGTATTCATACGGAACGGTGTATTCATACGGAACGGAGTATAGCATTCCGTCCACAGATATGTTTCCTACCGTTCCTTCAGCATTCGACTTATCCTTGGGAGCCCTGACACGCGCTGGACAGGTGATGGATTTCACCCCGGATTATTCAGCTAGCGGCTACTTTTGAAAATGATACGGTTTGGTTGTATTTTTTAAAGAAGGTGAACTAGGTAAAAATGCAGTGCGGGCAAAATTTGCCTACACTGCTTCTGATGGGAAAAATATGAGGTTGATTTTTATAATTTAGATGTAATTATTTCTGTTGGTTATCGTGTAAAGTCTTTGCGAGGTACAAGCTCTTAATCATGAAATCAGCCCCTCAAAGATTGGGGGCAGATCATTGGGTCTGTGGCTATGATTACCTGTTTCTATTTTTATAATCCGAATTTTCATCGAATCGATAAGTCTGGTCAATACCATACTCCTTTAGTTTGCGGTACAAAGTAGCGGTACTGATACCCAATTCTGCAGCTACATGAGACTTAGATTTAGAGTGACCGCCGAGTTCATTAAGAGCCTGGATAATCAGTCTTTTTTCTGCTTCCTTTAAATTATAGTCATGCCTGTGATTTCCGCCGGTAAGTTTCTTTAAGATGGCCGCTGGCAGGTGGGCCGGAGTCAGTTCGCCTTCATCTATCTCGGCCCTTTCCACAATATATGTTACGGTATTTTCTACCTCCCGTATGTTTCCGATCCAACGATATTCCAAAAAGAGAGTGCATATTTCCGAACCGAATGACAGATTCTTGTGGGTACGTTTGTTAGCCTTTTCCAGATAATGTTTGGCGAACAGAAGTACATCCTGGTCTCTCAGCCGAAGCGGTGGTATTATGATAGCATTGTTTTCCAATGCATAATAAAGTTCAGGGTAAAAATCGCCGGATTCCCTCAGTTGGTCCAACGGCTTGGAAGTTCCGCAAATGACCCGGTTGTTGCAATTACGGCTATTCTCAATAATCTTACAAAGTATGCGCTGATTTTCCATACCAAGTTGACTGACTTCGTCAATGTACAGTGTATTTCCCTCTAAAATATCATTTTTTACGGCCTGTTCACCAGAAAGATACTCATTGTTCTGAAAAACGCTCTTTTCCACTAACTCCCGCACTGTTCCTGCGTGGGCGATTTGAACAAACTGATTCTTTCGAAGTGTTCCTTCATTGTGAATTGCACGGGCAAACATTTCCTTGCCACAGCCGATCTCTCCGACCAGAAGAACCGGGGTTAGAGAGTAGGATATTTCCCGGCATTGTTCTACCGCTTGATGAAAAGCAGGGCTGTCGCCGATGAGCGTTTTAAAAGAATAAGGCGTTTTTGACCATGTCGGTGCCAAATCTCCATGAAGTCCACGAATGTCATAAAAAACAAGAATTGTGTTAGACTTCTCCTGGTCCACCGCATCCACCTCGAAAGTATGACCCGTAAGGCGCATCTTAGTCTCTCGGATGCATACCTGATATTCCTTTAACTCTCCTTTTTCAGTTTTTAAAGGATGGACGGAAAATTGCCGGATTCGTGTCAGATAGCGGATTTGAGGCAAACGATAACCTAATACCTTGGCACAACGGTCATTGATAAACTGAACTTCATTGTTCTCATCCAAAATCATTACACCATCATTAATCACATTAATAAGTTTGTCCTGAAGAGCTATATGATAGGAGCGAAGAAGTTTATCCTGCCGTTCCCGGATTGTCAATGTAATTAAATCGCATATTGTACACATAAACATTGCAAATTGTTTTTCTCTGCGGAACAGGTCAGCTTCGGCCTCTTTTGTGCGTGCAGTAATATGGATAACGCCATATATCTCATTCTCGTAAAACAACGGGAAACACATGCCGCAAAACTGTGGGCATATCTTCTGGTTAATACATCCCTGGCAGGTTTCTTCATCTATAGGATTTTTGGCCATGATGTACTTTTTTTTCCCATAACCTTTTTAGATAATCGGCCACTGGTTAGTTTTTTACCAATTCTTCGGTTGTTCTTTCCTGTGCCCGCTATCCGAATTAAATTTGAGTCGCAAATATCTACATCTACGTCAAAAATAGAACAAATCATCAGAATATATTGTTCAATCTGTGGCTGGATGCCGTCAAATAGCGAAGTCATTTTGTCACTCCTTATTCTTTTTTTACTTTTATATCACAAATGTTTTGCTTTATCCAGTGTTTTTCTCATTTTGAGAATGAAATTTTAATTTGAATCACTTATCTTCATCACGGATTATTTATTTCGCTATATTTGAGACTTATATTGCGATTCTTTGGGAGGATTATTATTATAATGATATCAAAACAATTTTATAACTTGGAGGGATACTTTGAACATTAGCAAAATCATTATTTATATCATGGTCGGATTCATGCTGCTCGGAGCCGCTGACCGATGCATCGGAAACCGTTTTGGACTGGGAAAGCAGTTTGAAGAAGGTTTTAATGCTATGGGGCCATTGGCTCTGGGTATGATTGGAATGACCAGTATAGCGCCATTACTGGGTGATGTGATTAGAAGAATTGCCGGTCCTTATTTCAGGCTCTTTGGGGCAGATCCCGTTATGGCGGGTTCCATTCTCTTGTCTTTGGACACGGGCGGTTACGCACTGGCCCACAGTATGACTGATAATGCAAATCTGGCAAATTTTTCGGCGGTGTTGTTGGCTCCTACTATGGGCTCTACCATAGGATTTGGAATTCCTGTAGCTTTGGGAATTCTGCAAAAAGAGGATTGTCGATATTTTGCAATGGGTACGTTATCTGGCATAATCGCAATTCCCTTTGGATGTCTTATTGGGGCGTTTGTTGCCGGTTTTGACATGCATATGGCTGTTGTGAATATCATTCCTGTTTTTTTTTATTGCACTGGTCATCGCTTTGGGACTTGCCATGATACCGGAAAAGATGATTCGGGGCTTTGAATGGTTTTCAAGGTGCATAATTGCTATAATCACTATTGCATTGGCCATTGCTATCTTCACAGAATTGACGGGAATAACGATTGTCCAGGGAATGACACCTTTATCGGAATCGTTTTTAACTATTGGCGGCATAGCGATTGTACTGGCGGGCGCTTATCCTATGGTTTATATTATTATTCATGTGGCAGGAAGACCACTCTCTGCGGCGGGGAAGTTGATTGGGCTTTCTGCGACAGACATCGGCGGAATGATTGCCGCTCTGGCCAACACGATTCCTGCTTATGGAATGATGAAAGATATGACACCGCTTGGGAAAATAATAAACAGCGCATTTATCTCATGTGCGGGATTTGCTTTTGGGGATTATCTGGCTTTCTGTACCGGGGTAGAGCCTCAATTGATTCCCGCATTGCTGGCTTGCAAATTGTCCGGAGGTGTTATCGGCACAGCTATCGCTTGTTTTATTTTTCACTTTCAAAAGCAGACTTTAAGAACAGAGGTTATTTCTTAGAAAGGGGCAGGGATTATGAATGAATTAAAGATTACAGACGTAAAAGCAAGAGAAGTGTATAATGGCCTTTATATTCCAACTTTGGAGGTCACTATCGAAGTGGGAAACGAGAAGGGAACCTCTGTGGCTCCTATGGGGCAGTCTATCGGTTCGGATGAAGCCGTTGAACTGAGAGATGGCGGGGAACGGTTCGGCGGCGTCGGCTGCTTAAAAGCCGTAGAAAAAATCGAGACAGAGCTAAAAGAATTACTGATTGGCATGGATGTGACTCAGCAGCGAAAGATTGACCATGCTATGTGCGAGCTGGATGGCACACCGAATAAAAGTCGTCTGGGCGCGAATGCCCTTGTGGCCGTTTCGGCAGCAGCTACCGTAGCAGCCGCGAATACCCTCCACATGCCAATTTACCGATATGTAAACGGTAATGCGAGAATTATTCCGGTTCCCATGATGGATTATGTTAGTGGCGGACACTATTCTTATGGTGCCAGCAGCGAGATTCAGGAGTTTAGTTTTCTTCCTATAGGCGCCGATTCTCTGGTAGAAGCAATGGAGTTGTCACGCAAACTGTATTTTACATTGTTGGATATGGTTACTGAGAAATTCGGGTCGCTGGCTCAGTCAGTCAATACTTCCGGGGGATTTTCCTATTACAACAATTGAAGACCCCTTCGATGAAAATGATGTGGAAGGATTCGTTCTAGCTACTAGGGAGCTTGATATTCAAGTAGTGGGCGATGACTTTTTCGTCACCAATCCGGCTATTATGAAAAAGAAAATGCCGACGGGTGCGGCAAATGCTTTGCTTTGGAAGTATAATCAGATTGGAACGCTAACCGAGGCATATGATGCCGCTGAACTGGCATACCGTAGTGGTTATGGCGTTATGACTTCTGAACGATCCGGTGAATCGGAGGATAGCCTGTTGGCCGATCTGACCGTTGCCATTAATTCGGGGCAGTACAAGACCGGTGTGTGCGTACGTTCTGAACACAGCGCTAAGTTCAACCGCCTTCTGAAGATTGAGCAGGAACTGGGTTCTGAAGCCGTCTACGCTGGTCGTAGCTTCCGAAATCCGCTTCTAAAATAAATACAAATATATAATCTGTGAAAGAATAATAGGAGGAGCGAGATATTATGGATATGGAGTTAACAGAAGAATTAAAAAGAATATTACGTTGTCAAGGTGCCGATCTGGTTGGAATCGGAGATATGAGCAAGGTTGAAAACTGTAATTTCAAGAGAGGAGTAGCAGTTGCCGTTGCGCTGCCCCAAAATGTTATCATTGACTTACAGGAGGCTCCAACGAAAGAATATTATAATTTGTACTATTCTTTGAATGAGAAATTGAATGAAATAATTATGGCAGGGGGAGAATTTTTAAGAAACAGAGGATTTGAGGTTTATGAGCAGACAACAGATCGTGTAAAAATTGATCAGAATAATATTTCCAGGCTTCCGCATAAAACTGTGGCTACAAGAGCCGGACTTGGCTGGATTGGAAAAAATTGTCTGTTAGTCACGCCGCAGTACGGAGCAGCTATACGCATTTCTTCTTTTTTAATAAATGCCCCTCTGGAGTGTAATGATCCAATTAATCAATCACGTTGTGGATATTGCAATTTGTGTGTGAAAAAATGTCCTGCACAAGCATTAAAGGGAACCTTATGGGAAGTCGGCATACAAAGAGAAGAAATTGTGGACATAAATAAATGCTATAAAAAGCAAGTAGAGATAATGCTACAGAAAACAGGCATTGAAACAGATTTATGTGGAAGATGCTTTGCGGTTTGTGTATATACGCAGAAATATTTAAAAAGTATAGCTGCGGATTTTAAAGACTGATGGGGCGAAAGGCAGTTGAATATATACTTCCTGGCGGCTCCTGTACTTTCATTTTGCAGCGTAGTAAAAATTTTCAATCCTTACTTGACATAAAGAATCGGATGAGGTATGATTGAAGTATCTTATTTGGTTCTTTTTTGGAAGGAGGAATTTGTATGAATGAAGGTTTATCAGTTTTTTTACATCTGGATGAAGAAAAGCGAGATGAGAACGAGGCGTTGATCCAGCGGATAGATAAGCTGCTTCTGACGGTGGGAATGAAGTATTCCGGTTTTCAGAACATCTATATTCCGGTAGACACGCGGGAAAGGGACAGTACGGTTTATCGGGCTTGCAGGATATTAGAAGAGACTGAGTGGCTGAAGGGGATTTTTGCCTATTGTAAGATTATTACACAGTTGAATACATGTCCGGCGGATAAGATTCTGACAGAAGCGATGTCAGCACCGTCTCCTGATAAGCTGTGTTACTACGAGCAGTATTATCAGAACACCGGGAAGCTGGCTCATGGGATCGTGGTAGATGAGGAGAAGCAGATACGGGACGGCTACATTTCTTATCTCCTTGCTGAGAAATACGGAATTTGGCCGGATGTAGATGTATATGAGGCTTTTTCTGAGCAGCCTTTGTATAAGACAGTGGCAGGAAGACACGTGGCGCTTTCTGAGGGTAAGTGGATTGTGAAGAATGATAAGAGATACCGCTGGATTTATACGTTGAGGAATCCGGTGGTTCCCGGAGATGTGCTGCTGGCAGATACGAAGGAAGGTTCAGGGTTTATGTGTGTGGATGCCATAGATTATGTTACGGGACGAGAGTTTTGCGGAGAATATAAGAAGATCCGGAAGCATACGAATATGTCTGTAGAACCGTAAAATGCAATCGGATACGATGACAGACGGTATGAATCGGAAAAGGATGTGAAAAGACAATATGAAAAAAACGATTTTATTTGATCTGGATGGGACTTTGACGGAATCAGGAGAGGGAATCACCAAATCTGTTCAATATGCCTTGGAAAAGCTGGGCAGACCGGAAAATAACCTGAAGAAATTGCAGGCTTTTATCGGACCGCCTCTGCTGAAGCAGTTCATGGATTATGCAGGATTCGACAAGGAAACAGCACAGGCGGCTGTGGAGATTTATCGAGAACGGTATGCAGCTGTCGGTATTTTTGAAAACCGACTTTATCCGGGAATAGAGAAGATGCTTGGTACGTTGAAAAGCAAAGATAACATTTTAGCAGTGTCCTCATCAAAACCGGAATATTATGTAAAGCAAATTTTGGAACATTTTCAAATAGCAGACTGTTTTGATGAAATTGTGGGAAGCACTATGGGGGAGAAGCGGACAGATAAAGCTGAAGTAATTGAAGAGACATTAAGAAGGCTTCGGATGACGGAACACAGGGATAAGATTGTTATGGTTGGAGATAAAGAACATGATGTGATTGGAGCCAGGGCGGAAGGAATTCCCTGTGTAGCTGTTTCTTATGGATATGGAAGTGTGGAAGAGTTAGAAAAAGCGAAACCTGCGAAAATTGTTGGAACGGTGGAAGAACTGACAGATGTTCTGACACAATGGCAGCCGGGCAGTTTTTAAATGATACAGCATGAGAAAGCGTTTTCATATAAAAGCAGGTAATGAACTATAGAAGATTTCACACAGAAAAGCTGCCCTGTCCGGGCAGCAGAAGGTTTTTTGTTATATTAATTGGAGATTTTCTCTTTCCTTAACTTTACACAGGAATGATTGTAGGAAATTGTAATTGTCAGCCAGATTACAGCAACGATTACAATCGCCAGCATTCCGGTATCTAAAAATAAATGCAGGAGCATTGTGATAAGCAGAAGCAGAGGAATCCGTTTGTTCAGTGTAATATAGGAATGCCAGGCACTTTGGTAGATAATCTGTTTTTCTGCTTCGTCGCAGCTTGCCAGCCACTGCTGTTGAAATTTCTTGGATGTTGGATCACCTTTCTTATCAGGATAGGTTTTTTGTATCAGTCTGATATACCGAATCTGCCAGAAACTGTCGTATATGTAGCAGAGAATAAAAATAATGCATGCCCACAGGAAGGGAAGTTTTGCGGCGGTTTCGATATATTTCGTAGAATATCCCGCTGACAGAACAATGACACACAGAACCTGGGACAGGATGTTCATATTCATTCCCCAGGCGCTTACTTTCTCTTCTTCATATTCCCAGATGTCGCATTCTTCATCTTCGGTTCGGAGAATCTGCCCGCAGATATATGTTAGTTTTTTTATCGTAAATTCTCCGGCTAATACGGTTAATATCGTAATACAAATTAGAAACGGAAGAATCAATGACTGAAGGGTGTGTGTAAGCAGAGTTAAACCGGTTTCTATGTTTCCGTTTGAATAGGAGAAAATAAACAGGAGTACAATCCCCAGTATGGCGCCTCCTATCGCTGAAAGAAGCAGGATGATTCCTGATTTTAAGTATGGATTTGTTCTTTGGTTGTTCATAATTCGTCCTCCTCATAGGTAAAAATATCTTCTACAGTTACTTGACAGATTTTTGAGAGTTTTAACGCTAAAGAAACCGAAGGGGAGTAGTCACCTCTTTCGATTAGACTTATGGTCTGCCTGGAAACGCCTGCCATCTTTCCAAGGTCAGTCTGGTTAATTCCCAGTTTTGCCCGATGTTCTTTTAAACGGTTATATAAAGGCAAATCATCATCTTCTTTCCTAAATAATCTATGCATAGTTTGGTAAAAATGACAAATATTCTTGTCAGAATAACTATAGCATTGACAACTTTATTTGTCAATGCTATAGTTGAAAGTGACAAATAAAGTTGTCAAAACAGAAAGACGGAGGTGTTGTAATGAGACTGGAATTAAGAAATATCGAGAAATCTTTTGGACAGAAAAAAGTTCTTAAAGGCGTATCTTTCCGGGCGGAATCAGGGAAAGCGTTTGGGCTTCTTGGCAGGAACGGAGCGGGTAAGACAACTTCCATACGTATTTTAATGGATGTATTTCCGGCAGACCGCGGAGTAGTATTGGTTGATGACAGGAATATTGATTATAAAAAAGTACAGATTGGTTATCTGCCGGAAGAAAGGGGGCTTTATCCTAAAAAGATTATTATAGATCAGCTTACTTATTTTGCCGAATTGAAGGGAATGAGCCATAAAGCGGCGGCAAAGTCCGTGGATTACTGGCTGGAGCGGCTGGGGATGGCGGAGTACCGTAATAAGCGTCTGGATACATTGTCGAAAGGAAACCAGCAGAAAATTCAATTGGTGACAGCGCTTGCCCATGACCCTGCTATTGTGATACTTGATGAACCCTTTTCAGGCCTCGATCCGGTGAATGCCATGCTGCTTAAGGATGTGGTGAAGGAACAGATTGCAGCGGGCAAGATAGTCCTTTTCTCCAGCCATCAGATGAATTATATTGAAGAATTTTGCGATAGTATTGCCATTTTAAATGATGGCAGGGTGGCAATCCAGGGGGAACTTCATGAGATTAAGAGGAATTATGTGCGTGACCGTCTTGTTGTGCGGACGGAGCAGCCGGACAGAATACAGGCAGAGTTGGGAGAGCGCTGCACAGTCATGGAAGACGAAGGGTTGATGATACAGTTGGATTCTGCAAATGATAAAAAATCGATGATGGCGCATCTCATAGAACAGTATGATATCGATGAAGTCAAAGTGTTTGAACCGTCATTGAATGACATTTTTGTTGAATACGCCGGGGATCAGAAGGAGGAGCAGAGATGAAGCAATTCTGGAAAATATTGAAATTTGAGATGAAATATTACTTTAGAAATAAAGTTTTTGTGGGAGTTACTGTTTTTTTAATGCTGCTGATTGCCGGAGTGATGTTCTTTCCACGTTTGAATGATACTTTTTTAGGCGGTACAGATGACAAAGAGTCTTCGGAACTTTCGGTTATGCTTGTAAAGGCTGACGTGCCGGAGCAGACGGACATGGTAGAAAGTGCCTTTTCAGAAGCGTTTGCAGGATATGATGTCCAAGGGACGGAAGAGGATTTGGAGAGTATACAGGCGAAAATCAAATCTGGTGAAGCAGAATGTGCATTTGTTATGACAGGATCGGTATCCTATACCTATTATGTGGATAATCTGTCTATCTATGATGAAAATATGGAGATTGCGAATGGTGTTCTGCAGAACATTTATCGTGTGAATGCGATGCTTAGGGAAGGAATGACAGAAGAGCAGGTTGGAGAAATTATGGCGGTGCAGATAACAGGCGAAGCCGCAAGCCTTGGTAAGGATCAGATGCAGAATTACTGGTACACGTATATTATGATATTTGCATTATATATGGTGATTTTGCTTTATGGACAGATGGTAGCAACGAATGTGGCGACTGAGAAGAGCTCCAGGGCGATGGAAGTGTTGATTACCAGTGCAAGACCGACCAGTATGATGTTCGGCAAGGTCGCTGCGTCCTGCCTTGCAGGGCTGATACAATTGCTTGCCATATTTGGTTCTGCTATATTTTTCTATAGTCTGAATAAGGAATATTGGGGAGAGAACCCGATTATTTCCTCCATTTTTGATATGCCGCCGGAGTTGTTGGGCTATATGCTGATATTCTTTGTGCTGGGATTTTTGATTTATGCGTTTCTTTATGGGGCAATTGGGTCTACGGCTACAAAGCTGGAGGATATCAATACTTCGGTTATGCCGTTGACGTTCTTATTTATTATCGCATTTGTGGTAGTTGTGTTCTCTATGTCCTCGGGAACTGTGGATAATACGGCTATGCGCATCTGTTCTTATGTGCCGTTTACGTCGCCGATGGCGATGTTCACCCGAATTGCCATGAGTACGGTTCCATGGTACGAAATCACAATTTCTATTGTGATTCTTATAGGGTCTGTTCTGGGAGTCGGAGTACTCTCGGCGAAGATTTACCGCGTGGGTGTATTGCTCTATGGAACGACGCCGAGGCTGGGTTCTATTATAAAAGCCGTTTGGAAGGCGTAGGAACCATAGAAGAACAAAGAGAATATTATCTGGATAAAACCGCTTTCATGTCTTCCGGTAGCGGGGCAGTAAATTCCATAGGTGCTCCGGTGATGGGGTGGGTAAATGCTATCTGGTGAGAGTGCAGCGCCTGCCTGGTGATAAATTCCATATCCGGGTTGTACAGATAATCTCCGATAAGCGGATAACCTAGGTGTTTCATATGAATACGGATCTGATGGGTGCGGCCTGTTTCCAGTCTCAGGGAAATCAGGCTGTGACCGTTTTTTTCATCCAGCATTTTGTAATGAGTGATGGCAGGCTCACCTTGTTCCCAATCTACGGTCCGCTCGATAATCGTTCCGGGTTTGCGAGCAAGAGGGGCATTGATTGTTCCGGATTCCGGAGTAACATGTCCCCGCACGATGGCAAGATATTCCCGGTGGAATTCACGGCGGGACACCATGGAGGACAGGATATTGCCGCTTACCAGATGCTTGGCAACAACCGTAAGACCGGAGGTGTCTCTGTCCAGACGGTTGCAGCAGCGGAAAATAAAAGGCTTGCCCTGTTCTTTATAATACCAGGCAAGAGCATTTGCCATAGAGTTGGTATAGTTATTCAGTGATGGATGAATCGGCATCCCGGCCGCTTTATTAATGACAATGATATCTTCGTCTTCATAAACAATAGAGAGAGGAAGCTGTACCGGAGGGATTTTCTCAGAGCAGGTAGTTTCGTTAATTTGGACGGTCAGGCAATCCCCGGCGGAAAGACGCTGGTTCATATAGGTGAACTTACCATTTACCAGGATGCTTTCCGGCATGTGTTTGATTGTAACAAGATTTTGATGGGAATACCCTTTTCGTTTTAAATACAATTCAATCCGAAGCCCTTCGTATTCTTTTTCTATTTTATAATCAATTCTGCGATACATTGCATTTTTCCCCGTTTTCAGATAAGATAGTAATAATCATGAGTATAGCACATTATTTGCAGGAAGAAAATAGAATCGAGGGATTAGAATGGTTAGCTTGAGCACCCTGTGTTATATTGAGCAGGACAGAAAATATTTGATGCTTCACAGGACAGTGAAGAAAAATGACGTAAATAAGGATAAATGGATTGGTGTGGGCGGTCATTTTGAGCAGGATGAAAGCCCGGAGGAATGTTTGCTGCGGGAAGTAAAGGAAGAGACGGGTTATACCCTGACTTCTTACCGATACCGGGGAATTGTGACTTTTATATCAGGGAATGGGGTTACGGAGTACATGTCTTTATTTACTGCCGATGGATTTGAAGGCGAACTGATTCCCTGTGATGAAGGGGAACTTGTCTGGATAGAGAAGGAGAAAATCTGGGATCTGAACATATGGGAAGGAGATAAGATTTTCTTCCGGTTAATCGACGAGGACAGAGGATTTTTCTCTTTGAAGTTGGTCTATGACGGGCATGACAAACTGATAGAGGCTGCGCTTGACGGACAGCTTATGGAAATAAAAAGTAATCAGGAGGGCTAAATTGTGGCAGAGATTATTTTGAAAAATGAACAGTTAGAGATTGAGGTGAAATTACACGGAGCAGAGTTGTGTTCGCTGAAAGATGTGGAGTCAGGTATACAATATCTGTGGAATGCCGATCCAAAATACTGGGGAAGAACCTCCCCGGTGCTCTTCCCATTTGTGGGAAGTGTGCGGGATAAGAAGTTTAAGTACAATGGAACAGAGTATCCCATGAATCAGCATGGATTTGCCAGAGATATGGATTTTGTATTAATCAGCCGGGAAGACGACGAAGCGTGGTTTGCGCTGGAGTCTACAAAAGAAAGCTATCAGCGGTATCCCTTCCGGTTCCGTCTGGAAATCGGATATAGGATAGAAGAAAATACGGTAACGGTAATGTGGCGGGTGAAAAATACGGATGAAAAGGAGATGTATTTTTCTATTGGGGCACATCCGGCATTCTTCTGCCCGCTGAAAGAGGGAGAAAAGCAGTCTGATTATTACCTGGCATTTTGGAAAAAAGATGGCAGCAGACCGGAAATGTTCTGCAATACTGTGTTTGGACAGGGTGGGCTTGTTACTGCGGATAAGAAGGATTATGCGCTTGAGGACGGAGTGCTGCCCATTGCAGAAGATCTGTTTGATGGCGATGCACTTGTGATTGAGAATCATCAGGTACAGAGAGTGGCGCTTCTTGATGGGAAGAAAGGAGAGTATCTTGCGGTAGAATTTGATGCGCCCCTTGTAGGAATCTGGTCGCCGCCGAAGAAGCAGGCGCCTTTCGTGTGTATCGAACCCTGGTATGGAAGATGCGACAAGGAAGGATTTAATGGGGAGCTGAAGGACAGAGAGTGGGGCAATACCCTGGAGCCGGGCGGAGAATTCGCGGCGGAATATAGAATTATAATAAAAAGATAGATTATCACTTATTATTGGGAAAATAGTGTATAATAGAGCTGTAAGGAAACAAACTAATAGACAGAAGAAAAGAAAGGAAGTAAAAATATGGCAGCAATACATGTAACGAAGGATACGTTTCAACAGGAAGTTCTGGAATCAAAGATTCCGGTTTTAGTAGATTTCTGGGCAGAATGGTGCGGACCGTGCCAGATGGTTCTTCCGATTGTCGAAGAATTGGGAGAAGAGCTTACGGATGTGAAAATCTGTAAGGTCAATGTAGACGAGCAGATGGAGCTTGCGAAACAGTACAGAGTTATGTCCATCCCTACATTGATGGTATTCAAAGACGGTGAGATGGTGAAAAGAGAGATGGGAGCGAAGAGTAAGGCGGAGCTTCTCGCTATGCTCGGAAAGTAAGCTGAGAAAATAAGAAGTACGATGTGCGGGGTGAAGCCCGGCGTCTGGAATCCATCATACTGTGTGCTGTAGACGGTCTGATGACAGGTTTAAATGACACAACCTTCGGCCCAGGCCAGTCCCTTGCCCGTGCCCAGTTTGCGGTAATCCTTCACCGGATGAACAATACACCAGAGGTGGCGTATACAACGAAGTTCCCGGATGTGCCGGATGGAATGTGGTTTACCAATGCGATTCTCTGGGCAATGAGATTATTACCGGCAAAGATAACGGCACGAGAATTGACCCGCAGGGCAATGCTGCCCGCGCAGAATGTGCAACGATTATTATGAGGTTTGTGGAGAAGTTTGGAAAATAATAGGGCAGTTTTTATAGAAGCAGACTATATATCGGCGCAGTTATAAAAATAATTAATTATATGGATTCCGGAAATCATGGTAGGATAGTAGTAACAAACTTAATGAAATATTATTGGCGCCGGGGGATACCGGCGCTGCAAAGGAGGAAATGAAAATGGAAACATACTACAATCCGGCCGATTTGGCGAAATTTGGAACAATTGCAGAGGAAGCACAGGAACTTGGGGAGAAGTTTTTCTCTTATTACAATGCCGTATTTGCAGAGGGAGCATTGACAGCCCGGGAGAAATCATTAATTGCGCTTGCAGTGGCACATACAGTACAGTGTCCATATTGTATTGATGCGTATACCAATGATTGTCTGGGAAAAGGCGTCAGTGAAGAGCAGATGACAGAGGCAGTACATGTTGCGGCGGCTATCCGCGGCGGTGCGTCCCTGGTGCATGGAGTACAGATGAAAAATATCGTGAAGAAACTGGAGCTGTAGAAAATGAATGTTGCAATGGAGAATTTAGAAGCATTAACGGATATTCCTGCATTTGAGACGAAGGTGGATAATGAGGAATGGATACATACGACAGATAAGCTGGAAGTTATGCAGATTAATGTGGGGAGACTCTGTAATCTGGCGTGTAAGCATTGCCATGTGGAAGCAGGACCGAACCGTACGGAGATTATGGGAAAAGACGTGATGGAGGCATGTATTAAGGTATGCGAAGAACAAAAGCCGGGAACCATTGACATCACAGGCGGGGCGCCGGAGATGAATCCGGATTTTGAGTGGCTGGTAGAACATGCATGTCAGGTATGCGATCACGTAATCGTAAGAACGAATCTGGCGATTTTGTTAGAAGAAAAGTATCAGCATCTGCCGGAATTTTATGCGAAGCATAAGATAGAAATAGTCTGTTCTCTTCCTTATTATAGAGCGAAGGAGATGGATCGCGTCCGCGGTGAGGGGACATTTGACAAAGCGATTCAGGTGATTAAAATATTGAATGATCTGGGATATGGAAAAGATCCTGAGCTGGTGTTAAATATGGTATATAATCCGGCGGGGGCATATTTTCCGCCGGTACAGGCGGCGATGGAAAGAGAATACAAAGAGAAATTAGGCAATGATTTTGGAATTGTATTTAATTCTCTGTTTACCATTACCAATAATCCGACCGGACGTTTTGGGGCGTTCCTTAAGAGAAGCGGGAATCTGGAATCTTATATGACAAAATTATATCAGTCCTTTAACGGCGCTACGCTTCCGGGGCTGATGTGCCGTTTTCAGATTTCTGTAGGGTATGACGGACGGCTTTATGACTGCGATTTTAACCAGGCAGCAGAGCTTCCGATTCTTACGGGAGAAACCATTTTTGACTGGGTCGGCAAGCCGTTTAAATCCAGAAAAATCTGTCTGGGTAAGCATTGTTATGGGTGTACGGCAGGACAAGGCTCAAGCTGCGGCGGAGCGACAGAATAGAGTTTATTGAAGAATGGAAGAAAGGGAACATTTAATGACAAGAGAGGAAATTCAATCCTTATTCCTTCAGCAGATTGACTGTTCGCAGGTAGTGGCGGAGCAGTTTGCGGAGGAGCTTAAGGTGGACAAAGAACTTCTGCGGAAGGTATCAGCATGCTTTGGCGGCGGAATGCAGTGTGGTGAGACCTGCGGAGCCGTGACGGGAGCGCTCATGGTGATTGGTCTGAAGTATGGTCATTTTAAAGAAGATGACATGGATCAGAAGGTAATCATGATGAAGAAGGTAGCTGAATTTAAAGAGAAATTTGCAGAGAAATATCCTTCCTGCCTGTGCAGGGAGCTGCTGGGACATGACATTTCCAAGCCGGGCGAATTTGAAAAGGTAATGGAAGAAAATCTGATGATGGATTTCTGTCCGGGCGTTGTAGAGACGGCAGTAGAAATATTAAAAGAGTTGTAGATAAGATAGAAGTGACTGGCCCCATCCGGGATGAAAGCGGATGGGGCTATTTTAGTTAGTTGTTTAATTAATTTTTTGTAAATAATTATTATATAAATCTTAAATAAATCCCTTATCATTGACTTTTTTGGGAATTGTTACTAAGATAACTGTTAGACTTCTAACTAATATAATGGAGGTGGAAATATGAGATGAAAGAATATGCTGTAAAAGATGTCCCCAGTGTGATGATTTTGCATCATCTGGGTCATATACTAAGATATCAGGTGATGGATCAACTGGAGAAATATGAGTTAAAGGCGGGGCAGGCGGGAGTTTTGTTCGTTCTGGATAATGAAGGTACGTTATCGCAGCGGGAAATTGCCGGAAAAATGTGTGTAAAGCCGCCATCTATGACCGTGATGCTTCAGAAGATGGAGAAGAATGGGTTTGTGACGCGCAACCCAGATAAAGAGGATCAAAGGATTATCCGAATCACATTGACCGATAAGGGGAAGAATTGTGTAGGAGAAATCAGGGCAGCGCTTGCCCGTATGGAGGAGAAGATGTTTGATGGCTTTTCACGAGAGGAGCAGATATTGGCTAGGCGCTTTCTTCTTCAGATGCAGGATAATCTTATGAAGCAGGAGGCAAAGGTTATGACAGAAAGGAGCAGACAGATTCATGAGTAAACTACTGAAATTTTTAAAGCCGTATGCAGGCGCAGTTGTGGCAATTCTTTGTGTACTGATTGTGCAGGCATATTGTGACTTATCGCTGCCAGGCTACACTTCTGACATTGTAAATGTAGGAATTCAGCAGGGTGGTATTGATGAAAGCGTACCGGAGTATATCGGAGAGGAAGACTTTAATAAATTGCTGATGCTGATTCCGTCCAGGGACAGGCAGACAGTTCAGGAAGCATATGAGACGGACGATGAAGATAGCTATGATTATGAAGGCGTGGTATACCGATTGAAATCTTCTATACTGGAAGATGAAGAACAGCTCCGGGAACTTGCTGACATTATGGGAAAACCCATGTTATTTGAGCTTGGTTTTGAATCAGAAAGCGATATGCCGGAAGAGATGAAAGCGCAGATGCAGATGCCTATGGAAGACAGTCAGCGGGATGCGATGTTAGACCAGATGTATGCACAGATGGAAGATATGCCGGAGACGATGACAGAACAGGCGGCAACCAGTTATATCAAAGGCGCCTATGAAAATATCGGACTTGATACAGAAGCGATGCAGAATAGATATATCCTGACAACCGGCGGTAAGATGCTGGCGCTGGCTGCGCTTGGCATGCTGGCAAGTATTCTGGTAGGATTGATGGCGTCTCGTGTGGGCGCGGGTATAGGCCGCGGACTGAGGGGAAATGTATTTAAGAAGGTTATTAGTTTTTCCAATGCAGAATTTGATAAATTCTCTACTGCGTCGTTGATTACGAGAAGTACCAATGATATCCAGCAGATTCAGATGCTGATCGTTATGATTCTCAGGATGGTGCTCTATGCGCCGATTTTGGCAGTAGGAGGCGTGTGGAAAGTATTCAACACCAATGTGGATATGTCCTGGATTATCGCACTGGCAGTTATTTTGATCCTTCTGGTTGTTATTGTTTTGTTTGCGGTAGTTATGCCGAAGTTTAAAAGGGTGCAGAGTCTGGTTGACCGTTTGAATCTGGTAGCAAGGGAAATTTTGACGGGGCTTCCGGTCATTCGTGCTTTCAGTACAGAAAAATATGAAGAAAAGCGGTTCGATAAGGCAAACCGGGATTTGATGAAGGTCAACTTGTTTGTTAATAGAGCTATGACCTTCATGATGCCTTTGATGATGTTGATTATGAATGGGATTACGGTATTAATTGTGTGGAGCGGTTCCCATAGCGTGGACTCCGGAACCATGCAAGTTGGAGATATGATGGCGTTTATCCAGTATACCATGCAGATTATTATGGCATTCCTGATGATTTGTATGATTAGCGTTATGCTCCCAAGGGCAGCGGTTTCTGCAACCCGTGTAGATGAGGTGCTGCAGAGCCAGTCCTCGATTTTAGACAAAGAGCAGCCAAAACATTTGCCGGAGAATTCCAGGGGAGAGGTTGTTTTCGACCGTGTATCTTTCCGGTATCCCGGGGCAGAGGAAGATGTGCTGCATGATTTGACATTTACGGCAAAGCCGGGACAGACGACAGCGATTATCGGAAGTACGGGAAGCGGCAAGTCTACGCTGGTGAATCTGATCCCGAGGTTTTATGATGTGACAGAAGGAAAGATTACGATAGACGGCGTAGATATCCGTGATATTACCCAGCATGAACTGCGGGATCAGCTTGGGTATGTGCCGCAGAAAGGCGTACTGTTTTCCGGTAATATTGCATCGAACATTTTATATGGCAATTCTGACGGAAGCAGGGAAGAGATGGAGGAAGCGGCTGAAATCGCACAGGCCACAGAGTTTATTCAGACAAAGAAGAAAAAGTATGAAAGTCCGATTTCACAAGGCGGATCCAATGTTTCAGGAGGTCAGAAGCAGAGACTTTCTATTGCAAGAGCCATTGCAAAGCATCCGAAAGTGTATATTTTCGATGATAGTTTTTCAGCACTTGATTATAAGACAGATGTAAAGCTTAGAAATGCATTGAAATCCAAGACGGAGGACAGTACGGTTATTATTGTTGCGCAAAGAATTAGTACGATATTACATGCGGAACAGATTATTGTGCTGGATGATGGAAAGATCGCCGGAATTGGAACGCATAAAGAGCTGTTAAAGAACTGTGATGCATATTACCAGATTGCGTCTTCTCAGTTATCTGAAAAAGAACTGGAAGATGATATGAAGGAGGTGGGCTAATATGGCAGAAGGAAGAAGACGTGGATCCGTGGGACGCGGAACAATGCCGGGAGAGAAGGCAAAAGACTTTAAAGGTACTATGAAAAAGCTTATGAACTATATGGGCAGGTACAAAATAGCGATTTTCTTCGTATTTGTATTTGCTGTCGGAGGAACCATATTTAATATTGTAGGTCCTAAGATTCTCGGAAAGGCGACTACGGAGATTTTTAACGGACTGGTGAGTAAGGTGTCCGGCGGAAGCGGAATTGATTTTGGGAAAATAGGGAAAATACTGGTTGGACTTCTGTGCCTGTATGTTGTCAGCGCTGCATTCTCTTTTGTCCAGGGATATATTATGACGGGGATTTCTCAGAAAATGACGTACCGGCTCAGAAAGGAAATTTCTGAAAAAATCAATCGGATGCCGATGAATTATTTTGATAAGATGACGCATGGTGAGATTCTTTCCCGTATTACGAATGATGTGGATACCCTGGGGCAAAGCCTGAATCAGAGCGCGACGCAGATGATTACTTCCGTAACAACTATTATTGGTGTTTTGGTAATGATGCTCAGTATCAGTCCGCTGATGACGGTGGTTGCGCTGTTAATCCTTCCTTTGTCAATGGGATTGATTTCTATGATTGTAAAGCGTTCTCAGAAGTATTTTAAGAACCAGCAGGAATATCTGGGACATATCAATGGACAGGTGGAGGAAGTCTACGGCGGGCAGAATATTGTGAAGGCATTTAATAAGGAAGAGGATATTATCCGTACTTTTGATGAAACGAATGATGTGCTTTATCAGTCGGCGTGGAAATCTCAGTTCTTATCTGGTATGATGATGCCAATCATGCAGTTTGTAGGAAATCTGGGTTATGTAGCAGTATCCATCCTTGGCGGGTATCTGGCAATCCGGCAGACGATTGAGGTAGGAGATATTCAGTCCTTTATCCAATATGTGCGTCAATTTACCCAGCCGATTCAGCAGGTAGCGCAGGTGGCGAATATGCTGCAGTCTACGGCAGCGGCTTCCGAACGTGTCTTTGAATTCCTGGAAGAAGAGGAAGAAGATGTGACTGTGCCGAATCCGGTATCGGTGGAAGGCCTGGAAGGAAGAGTTGAGTTTGAACATGTACAGTTTGGGTACAATCCGAATCATACCATCATCCATGATTTCAATGCGAAAGTAGAACCGGGACAGAAAATTGCCATTGTAGGACCTACCGGAGCAGGGAAAACGACCATGATAAAATTGCTGATGCGTTTCTATGATGTGAACAGCGGTGCAATCAAGGTGGATGGTCATAATCTGAAGGATTTTAATCGGAGCGAGCTTCGTCAGATGTTCGGTATGGTGCTTCAGGATACATGGCTTTTCAATGGTACGATAGAGGAAAATATTCGCTATGGCAAATTAGATGCTTCTCACGAGGAGGTAGTAGAAGCTGCGAAGGCTGCCCATGTGCACCGATTCGTGCAGACGCTGCCAGGCGGATATAATATGGTATTGAATGAGGAAGCAAGCAATGTGTCTCAGGGACAGAAGCAGCTTCTTACGATTGCGAGAGCAATTCTTGCAGATCCGAAAATTCTGATTCTTGATGAAGCTACCAGTTCCGTTGATACCAGAACTGAGGTCCGTATCCAGAAGGCGATGGATAATTTGATGAAGGGAAGAACCAGTTTTATCATTGCTCACCGGCTTTCTACAATCCGGGATGCAGATTTGATTTTGGTTATGAGAGACGGCGACATTGTAGAACAGGGAACGCATGAAGAATTGCTTGCACAGAATGGATTCTATGCAGAGCTTTACAATTCACAGTTTGAGAAAAGTGCGTAAAGTGGGGAATAGAGTTCACACACATTTGCAGGAGAAGGTTTAAGGAGGAGCATCGTGAAGTTTTTTCATCTGTCCGATCTTCATATCGGAAAACAATTACATTCTTATAATTTAAAGGAAGATCAGGAAGCAATTCTTTCACAGGTGGTAGAGGCGGCAAGGCGTTTGCATCCGGATGCAGTGGTTATTGCCGGTGATATCTATGACAAACAGGTGCCGTCAGCGGAAGCAGTTACAGTGTTTAACTGCTTCCTTACAGAGCTTTCGGATATTGCCCCTCCAATCTCTGTCCTAATAACCGCAGGAAACCATGATTCAGCGAGAAGACTTGACTATGCCAGTGAGATTCTTGACAGACATCATATTCATATTGCCGGTGTGCCGCCGATTGAGCAGGGAGAGTACTTAAAGAAGGTAACATTCCAGGATGCGTATGGCGAGGTGGATTTTTATCTCCTTCCTTTTGTGAAGCCGGGATATGTAAGGAACCTTCTGGATGATGAGATGGAGGGGAACTCTTATACGGAAGCAGTCCGTATGCTTTTGGAGCGGGAAGATATAGACGTTTCTAAGCGGAATGTGCTTGTCAGCCATCAGTTCTACACTTTCGGGGGAAATGAGCCGCAGAGAAGTGATTCTGAGGCAGTTGTGGTGGGAGGACTGGATAACGTAGATGCTGGTGTGCTGGAAAAATTCGATTATGCAGCGCTGGGACATATCCACCGTCCGCAGCAGATTGGAAATTCCAGATTTCGCTATTGCGGCACCTTGCTGAAATATTCTGTCTCGGAAAGTGAAGATAACAAACACCTCTTAATGGTGGAATTGGGTGAAAAAGGGACGGAGCCGGTATATACGGCAGTTCCTCTTTCGCCCATCCGGGATGTGAGACGGTTAGAAGGGAAATTTGAAAATATACTGGAAGAAGCAAAAAATAAGAAACTAAGAAATGACTATGTAAGCATTACAGTGACGGATGAAGTGGAACCCTATCAGTTCAGAGAACGTCTGGAGGAAACATATCCATTCCTTTTAGAAGTGAGGGTTGAGAATACACGAACACGGACGAAGATGGAAGAACAGGAGGAAGTTATGGATATTTCCGATCCGCTTCAGGTATTCGGCCGTTTTTTTGAAGAAATGCAGGGACGGCAGATGAGCCGGGAAGAAGAAGCTTTGTTGAAGGATGTTTTGGAGGAAATGGAGGGACAGCCATGAGACCGATAACCCTGACTATGTCTGCATTTGGTTCTTATGCCGGTAGAGAGCGGATAGATTTTGAGAAAGCAGGGAAGGGTGTTTTCCTGATAACCGGAGATACGGGCTCTGGTAAGACTACCATATTTGATGCTATTATGTATGCGCTTTATGATCAGACCAGTGGAGGCAGGCGGGATGGAAATATGATGCGCAGCCAATATGCCGATTTGCATACAGAAACATATGTAGAACTGGAATTTGAATATAAGGATCGTATTTACCGGATTGTCCGAAGCCCGGAATATGAAAGAGAAAGTAAGCGCAGAGGCAGAGATGGCAGTGTTAAAAAAGTGGTTGAAAAATCCAGGGTTGCGCTCTATCTGCCGGATGGTACGGAATTTATGGGAAAGAAACAGGAGACGAACCGGAAGATTGTGGAAATCATAGGATTGGACGCTTCGCAGTTTACGCAGACCGCAATGATTGCCCAGGGAGAATTCCTGCGGCTTTTGCTTGCAAAATCTGATGAACGTAAAGAAATTTTTTCCAGATTATTTGATACGCAGGTATTTTCCAGAATGCAAAGACAGCTTAAGGAGAGAGCGAAAAGCATGTATGGAGAGTTGGCGGACGGGCAGAAAGCGAAAGAAAGGGAACTTAGTCATCTGTTATATCCAAAGACCGTGGGATTTGCCGGTTCTGCGGTAAACTCGGAAGAGGAAGAAAATCCGGCTCAGGCAGTGGATCCGGAATACGAAAAGCGGATAGAAGAAGCGTCCGGCACAGAGGAAATTCTGGAAATCATAGAAGAAATGGAGCAGGAAATTCGGGCGGGGGAAAGCGCTTGTATAAAAACAGCCGGACTGATTCAGGAAAAGTCTGACCGGATAAATCGGAAACTGGCGCTTGCAAGAGAGAATAATCTTTTATTCGAGAAACTTGCGGATGCAAGGAAGCGGATAGAGGAATTAGCAGAGCAGCAGAGACTGTGCGAAGAGAAAGAAAAACGGCTGAGTCTTGGAGAACGTGCCGAGAAGGTACGGCGTAAAGAGCAGGCGGCTTTGGAGGTGGCGCAAAGCAGGCGCGCGCTTCAACGAGAATTAGAGGAACTTCAGAAATGGCTTGTACAGAAAGAGAAGGAGAAGGAAGAAAAAGAAAAGCTTTTGGCGAAGATATGTCTGGCAGTGGAGTATCAAAAAGAGAACGACAAGGTGAAGGAGAATCTTGCCGGGTTGAGAAGCCTGAAAGAGAATTTGATGGAGTATGTCAGAAAAGAAAAGCAGCAAAAACAGGCGTATACAGAGCTTCTGGAGTCAGACAGGCAGTACCGGGAGGCGGATGCGGAATACTTTCGGCTTAATGATGCTTTTTTGAAAGAACAGGCGGGAATTCTGGCATTGGAATTGGAAGAAGCGCGGCCCTGTCCGGTATGCGGTTCTCTGCGGCATCCTGCCCCGGCGCAGGTTTCCGGCGATGCACCGTCTCAGCAGGATGTGCGGGCAGCCAGGAAGGAACGAGATAAAAGAGAGAAGGAAAAAGATACGCTTCAGAATGCTTTTGTTTTAAAGCGGCAGGAATGTAAAGTGCAGGAAGAACGGCTGCAGGATGAAGGAAAGCGGATTTTGGGAGAAGCTTTTGATTTATCGGAAGAATCTCTCTTAGAGAATCTGAAAGGAAGAGTAGCTGTTCTGGAGAATGCAGGTAGCGAGTATTCCAGGCAGATGCAAGAGATTGAGGAAGAAGTGCGGCGCTGGGAGGAATTCCGGGCGTGTGCCGGACAAACCGATTGGGAAGAGGTCCGGCGTGAAGTGGAAGAAAGTCTGGCTGCCCTGCAGGCAGGTATTCATGTAAGAAAAGGAGAACAGAGAGCGAAAAAGAAGCAGAAAGACGAGATAGAAATTTATGCTGAGAAGGCACAAAAAGAATATGAAGAAGGATGGAAAGAAGCGGGCTTTCTTTCTGAAAAAACATATCATGCAGGGCTTTTAAAGGAAGAGGAACAAGAAGAATTAAAGCAGTGGTGCGAGAGGTTCAAAGAGCAGAAAATCCGTGAGACGGCAAGATGGCAGACCCTTGAAAAAGAAGCAGAGGGAAGAGAGCCGACCGCTACAGAAGAGATGGAGGCAGAAAAACGTCTGCTTTGGCATCAAAAGGAAGAGATAGAGCTTCAGCAGAAGCAATTGTACAGGCAGAGAGAAAACAATCGGAATGTACGGGAACGGCTGGAGCAGATTTACAGAGAGACAGAGACGCTGCAGGAACAATATGCTCTTTTGCAGAATCTAAATCAGACTGCTAATGGAAATCTGGCGGGAAGCGCCAAGATAGATTTTGAATCTTATGTCCAACGGCAGTATTTCCGTCAGGTAATCCAGCACGCGAACCGGCGATTGGCTGAAATGACGGGAAATCAGTTCCAGCTCCGCTGCCGTGCACTGGATGCGCTGGGCGGGAGAGGAAATGCAGGTCTTGATTTGGATGTATACAGTATGGTAACCGGAACGGTGAGAGATGTAAAGACGCTTTCGGGCGGCGAGTCTTTCATGGCGGCGCTTGCTATGGCACTGGGACTTGCAGATGTAATCCAGAGTATGTCAGGCGGAATCCGGTTGAACACCATGTTTGTGGACGAAGGATTCGGTTCTTTGGATGAATATGCAAGAGAACAGGCAATTCGTGTACTTGCACAGTTGGCGGGAAACGGGAGGATGATTGGCATCATATCTCATGTGGCGGAACTTGCGGAAAGCATTGACAGGCAGCTTGTCGTAACGAAGACTAAGAAAGGAAGCAAGGCACAATGGCGGATTTCATAAATGTTTGCTTATATGGAGAAAGGAAGGTATAATATAGATAGTTAATAGCAAAAATTTTTTCGCGGAGGAGAGTGATTTGTATGACGAAGAATACGATTATTACGATTGGAAGACAATTTGGAAGCGGCGGACATGAGATAGGGAATCGGCTGGCAGAACGGCTGGATATTCCTCTTTATGATTATAATTTGATTCGAATGGCGGCAAATGAGCTTGGAATCAGTGCGGAGACAGCGCAGAATGTTGACGAGACGATACTGGGAAGATTTTTGTCGGCTTATGTGGTAAATCTTGGTGATTATACTGCATTTATGAGCGGCCAGGAAATGGGTGAACCCTTAAGCGACCAAGTGTTCCGCTGCCAGACTGCAATTATTGAGAAGCTTGCACAGAGAAGCTCCTGCGTCATTGTGGGAAGATGTGCGGACTATATTGTTGGCGATTACAGCAATTGTATCAATGCGTTTATCTATGCGTACAAAGAAGACCGGATCCGGCGGATTATGAGAATTTATAAGTTGACGGAGAAACAGGCATGGGATAAGATAAAAAAGACGGACAAGGAGAGAAAGCTGTATTATGAAGCACATACGGGACGTGCCTGGGGCAGTATTGAGGCTCACCAGATGCTTTTTAATGCAAGTCTTCTTGGGGTAAACGGAGTTGTGGATACGTTGGAAGCAATTTACCGTAGTAAGAGATAGAATAGAAAAAGGAGATTAAAAAATGGGTGGCTTTTTTGGCGTTGCATCAAAGACGGACTGTACGTTAGAATTGTTTTATGGAGTAGATTATCATTCTCATCTTGGAACCAGAAGAGGTGGGATGGCGACACATGGAGAGGATGGATTTAACAGAGCAATCCATAACATACAGAACTCCCCCTTCCGGACCAAGTTTGAACGGGACGTAGAAGAGATGAAGGGGAATCTGGGAATTGGCTGTATTTCGGATTATGAGCCGCAGCCATTGCTGATTCAGTCTCATCTGGGCAGCTTTGCGATTACAACAGTCGGAAAGATTAATAACATGAAAGAACTTCTGGACATCGTATATAATAATGGAAATGCGCATTTTCAGGAAATGAGCAGCGGACAGATTAATGCGACGGAGCTTGTGGCTTCTTTGATTTGCAAGAAAGACAGCATTGTGGAAGGAATCCGGTATGTACAGGATATTATAGATGGCTCTATGACGATGCTTCTTATGACTGCAGAAGGACTGTATGCCGCAAGAGACCGTTATGGAAGGACTCCGCTGGTAATAGGAAGGAAAAAGGACGCTTTCTGTGCATCTTTTGAGAGTTTTGCCTATATTAATCTTGGCTACACGGATTATAAGGAGCTGGGAGCGGGAGAGGTTGTATTCATTACGCCGGAAGGGGTAGAGACGGTGAGTGCTCCCCGGGAAGAGATGAAAATCTGTTCCTTCCTGTGGGTATATTATGGTTATCCGACTTCTTCCTATGAGGGAGTCAATGTGGAAGAGATGCGTTATCGGTGCGGAAGTATGCTGGCGAAAAGAGACGGGGACAGCGTTCATCCGGATGTAGTTGCCGGTGTGCCGGATTCTGGCATTGCTCATGCGATTGGTTATGCAAATGAATCGGGAATCCCATATGCAAGACCGTTTATTAAATATACGCCTACCTGGCCCAGGTCTTTCATGCCGACAAACCAAAGCCAGAGGAATCTGATTGCCAGAATGAAACTGATTCCGGTACATGCATTGATTGAGGATAAGAAGCTTCTGTTGATAGATGATTCGATTGTCCGTGGGACGCAGCTCCGGGAGACGACAGAATTTCTATATCAGAGCGGTGCCAAAGAAGTACATGTCCGCCCGGCATGCCCTCCGATTTTATATGGATGTAAATATTTGAATTTTTCACGTTCTAAATCAGAGCTTGATCTGATTACCAGGAGGATTATTAAGGAGCGTGAAGGAGATGAGTGTCCACAGGAGGTGCTGGATGATTATGCAAATCCGTGCAGTTGTCGTTATGCAGAGATGATTGAGGCAATACGCAGGCAGCAGAATTTTACGACACTCAGGTACCACCGTTTGGATGACCTGCTGGCGTCAATTGGCATTGAGCCATGTAAAGTGTGTACGTATTGCTTTGACGGAAAAGAGTAAAATAAGGAAAATGAGAGAGAAAGAGGTGTCGTATGAGGTATAAGATACAGGGAGAGACCTTGCCGGTAGTGGTATGCTACCTGGAAGGCGGCGAAAGGATGATTACGGAAGGCGGCGGTATGGCATGGATGTCTCCGAATATGTTGATGGAGACAACGACGAACGGCGGACTTGGCAAGGCGTTCGGAAGAATGTTTGCCGGCGAGCGGATGTTCCAGAATATTTACACTGCTCAGGGCGGGAATGGGATGATTGCATTTGCGTCCAGTTTTCCGGGTTCCATCGAGGCGTTTGAAATCACCCCGGGAAGGGAAATGATTTTCCAGAAGAGTGCGTTTCTTGCCGGAGAAGCGGGAGTTCAGATATCTGTATTTTTCAATAAAAAATTCTCATCCGGATTATTTGGAGGAGAGGGATTTATCATGCAGAAAATAAGTGGGCAGGGAATCGTATTTGCTGAGTTTGATGGGCATGTGGTGCAGTATGAGCTTCAGCCCGGTCAGCAGATTGTGGTAGATACCGGCCATCTTGCAGCGATGGAGACAACCTGTACCATGGAAATTAAAAATGTTCCCGGTGTGAAAAATATGTTATTTGGCGGAGAAGGACTCTTTAATACGGTCATCAGCGGCCCTGGTAAGGTCTGGCTGCAGACCATGCCGATCAGCAATGTGGCGGGGGTTTTAAGACCCTATCTTCCCTCTGGTTCATAATCTGATTGCAATTTAAAAAAATTGTGATATAATTAACAAGTAACACTGTTAAAGTCACGACTACGAAAAACAGGTTTTGAAGGTAGTAGGAGGAGTTAGAATGGCTACGAAAAAAGTAAATAATGTAACAAAGAAGGTTGAAGCAGCTGTGAAGGAGACGGCGGCAGCAGTGAAAGCAGAGGCTGAAAAGAAGGCTGAAGAAGTGAAACAGGCTGTGTCATCTCTGGCTGTGGATGAGAAGGTTACGGAAGATAAAGTTGCAGAAGAGAAGAAGACGGTTGAGAAGAAACCCGTTGCCAAGAAAGAGCCGGTAAAGAGAGCCGCTGTAAAGAAGGAAATGAAAGTGAATGCTTTTGTGGAATTCTATGGCAAGCAGACGGAAGAGAAAGAGATTGTTGCAAGTGTGAAGAAAGCATGGACCAAATCAGGAAAGAAAGTAGGAGACATTAAGACGATGGATCTTTATATCAAGCCTGAAGAGAATGCGGTTTATTATGTGATTAACGGAACAAACGCAGGATCAGTCGTGCTGTATCAGGAACAATAACATATATAATTGAAAGACATAACAGCAGGAAGATTGCGCGAGAGCGCAATCTTTTTCGTTATTTGCCGCATGGCTGAATAGTTGCCAGAAAATATAAAAATAATTAAAAAACATATTGACAAATATGAAAAACGGTGGTAATATAATGACATAGATAATAAATAAAAGAAAACAAACAGAAAAAACAAGAAAAAGTAAGTTTGGAATTAGTTTATTATCAAAAATAGTTTAAGAAAGGAAGGTATAGACCGCCAAACAATTAAACTAGAAATCCTGATTAGATTTAAGGAAGTTGAGGAAGGTAAATATCCGAAGTCAGAGTAACGGAGACAGCAGAGAATGCAGTATCGTGAAGGTTATGACAGAAGGTGTAAAGCCAGAAGATGAAATTAAGGATAATCAGTACA
>ERZ1673736.1588-NODE-1588-length-29039-cov-9.813449_pt1 | contig 29039 bp, 28 predicted proteins | sample MGYA00580212_ERZ1673736 | MGnify/ENA primary metagenome ERZ1673736 (study PRJEB41218, sample SAMN15661752) | gut metagenome | host: Homo sapiens | place: Canada: London | collected 2015-08-20/2019-03-30 | study: EMG produced TPA metagenomics assembly of...
ATTTTAAGTGGGTGGTGTCATGAAAAAGGTAACACCAGTTTTGATGGCAATCGTATTCTGCGCTTTGCTGCTCGCAGGGTGCAGTATTTCTTCTCAAAGCAGGCAAGGGCAGCCGCTAGCAGTCTATTCTTTTAGCGGGGAAAATGAATTTATTTCTGTTTCAAATGGGGTCATCGTTTTAGACGCTGAAGAAGAGATCTGTTATGGCGGTAATTTGGAGACAAGAAAAGATAAGTTTACGGATATTGCTTCATACTCAGCTACCATTTATCTTACATCAGATGGTGAAGAGAATATTTTAATGTCCAATAGAGTTGAAGATAAAACAGGAGGCGCAATAAATATTTCCGAGGATATAGGAAAAATAACCGGGGACATTCTTATCCCTGATGATATTGATAATTTAGTTGATGGTCTTTGGTTTGAGCTGAAAACAGTTGATCTGGATGGAGAGGAAAACACATATCATCTGCAATTAGAAGTGATTGAGATCACTAGAGCGAATGATAATTCGCCTTCTGCTTATTGACCCGTGTGACCTGGAGCAGATCCCCCTCATCTGAATGGACGCGGGGAGGGTTTCTGTCCTGAAGACCGGTCCAGAGGGGAAAAGGGTACAGGGCGTGGACGGCTTGACTTTCCCCCCGCCTCAGGATACAATCGAGTTGTTTCCCAAACTCTACCCTCTCCCCTGTTACTGCTCAGACTTTCCGGGCATCCTAGCAGGGCGCCCCGGCTGCGGGGCCTGGCACAACAGGACACAGCAGGAGGTCTTCCCCATGAAACAGTTCAAGTTCCCACATATCGGGATGCGCACCACTAAGACCGCCGTGGCAGTGATGCTCTCCTACCTGATCTTTGTCCCTTTCGGCCTCCTCTATAACGAGAGCTACCCTGGGGTGCTGGCCTATGTGGGCCCCACCTATTCCTGCATCGCCTGCATCGTGTGCATGCAGAGCTCCCTGGAGCAGACCCTCCAGGTTGGGCTCTCCCGCTTTGTGGGGGTGTTCATCGGTGCCATCCTGGGGGTGGCTATGCTGCTCCTGGAGCCCCTGCTGTCCCACTGGGTGGGCATCGTCCTGATGCTGGGAGCCGCCTGTGTGTGCGGGATCTGGCTTTGCATGCTCTTCAACCGGCCCGCGGCCTGCGGCATGGCCTGCATCCTCCCCTGCGTCATGCTCATTTCCGGTGACGTGTCCGGCATCCAGCGCTACTACTACGCCGCCGCCCGGGTGTCGGAGACGGTGGTGGGAGTAACGGTGGCCTTCCTCATCAACTCCCTGCTCCCCACCAGAAATCCACAGCCCCAGGATAAGTGACAGGCTGAACTCCTTGTCAGCAAGAACCCACCAAAAAAGAACAGGCCCGCGCGTCCGCAGAACACTGCAGGCGCGCGGGCTCGTTTTTCACTCCAGGTCCACCGGATAGCGCTCAGTGAAGCAGCCGTCACAGAAGCCGCAGGCCGCCTTGGGGGCCAGCTGGTGCAGGTCCTCCAGAGGCAGATAGCCCAAGCTGTCCGCCCCGGCGATCTCCCGGATCTCCTCCAGGGAATGCTGGCAGGCGATGAGCCGTTCCCGGTCCGGGATATCGGTTCCAAAGTAGCATGGGGCGATGAAGGGGGGCGCGGACACCCGGATGTGGACCTCCTTCGCCCCGGCCTCCCGCAGCAGGTTGGTGATCTGGCGGCAGGTGGTTCCCCGGACGATGGAGTCGTCGATCATCACCACCCGCCTGCCCTCCACCTCACTGCGCAGGGCAGACAGCTTGATGCGCACCGCCTGCTCCCGGCTGGTCTGGTCTGGAGTGATGAAAGTGCGGCCCACGTAGCGGTTTTTCACAAAGCCCACCCCGTAGGGGATGCCGCTCTCCTGGGCATAGCCCCGGGCGGCGTCCAGCCCGGAGTCAGGCACCCCCACCACCAGGTCGGCCTCCACTGGATGGCGGCGGGCCAGCAGACGGCCGGCGTTCACCCGGGCCTCGTGGACTGACTGCCCGGCGATCACCGAGTCGGGCCGGGCGAAGTAGATATATTCGAAGATGCACATGTGGGACTGGCCCCTGCAGTTGTCTCGGATGGAGCGCACCTGCCCCTCCTCCACCACCACGATCTCTCCTGGGTCCAGTTCCCGCTCCAGGGTGCCCCCCACGCTCTCGATGGCGCAGGACTCAGAGGCGAACAGCACCGCCTTCCCCTTCCGGCCCATGCACAGGGGGCGGAAGCCCCAGGGGTCCCGGCAGGCGATGAGCTTACGGGGGGACATGACGATCAGGGAGAACGCCCCTCGCAGCTCCCCCACAGCCCGGCACACCGCGTCCTCCACGCTGGGCCCGTGGAGCCGGGCCTGGGCAATGGCGTAGGCAATGAGCTCCGAGTCGCTGGTGGTGTGGAAGATTGCCCCCTGGTACTCGAACCGGGCCCGCAGCCGGTCCACGTCCACCAGATTGCCGTTGTGGACCACCGCCAGCGTTCCCTTCACATACTTGATGGTCAGGGGCTGGGCGTTCTCCCGCGCCCCAGCGCCGGTGGTGGCGTAGCGCACATGGCCCACCGCCATGGTCCCATTCAGGCGCTGAAGGGTCTCCCGGTTGAAGACCTCGCTGACCAGTCCCACGTCCTTATAAAAGGACTGCTCCCGGTCATTGATAGCCGCGATGCCGCAGGCCTCCTGCCCCCGGTGCTGGAGGGCGTACAGCCCGTAATAGGTGGTCTGGGCGCAACTGCCCTCCGGGTCATAGATCCCGAATACACCGCACTCCTCGTGGAGCCCCTGCTCCAGCCGGATGTCTTCCATACTCACGATATTCTCCGCCCCTTTCGACTCCGGCGCCCCGCGTGCCCCGGGAAAAAGATAGTTTATTATAGCGCCCCCCGCTCCGACCATCAAGGACAGGATCTCAAATATTTTTACAAAATTCCTGCTCTTTCTCGTATATTTTGCAGAATTTTTCAGATAATATGGAGGAAGGGAGAGAAATTTCATGGATCACGATCAGCAGTTTTTGTCTTTCATTCATAAAAACGCGGCTATGGGGGTGAGCGCCATCCCCCAGGTGCTGTCCCTGCCCCAGAGCCGGGCCATGGGCCAGGCCCTGAACAGCCAGCTCCAGGAATACCGGACCATCGCCGCCCAGTCACAGGCCTATGCCCGGAAGCATGGTGCCCGGCTCCATACCCCGGGTCTGGCTGTCCGGGCCATGTCCGGTGCCATGCTCAAGGCCCGCACTGCCGCCGACCACACCACCTCCAAGCTGGCTCAGCTGATGATCCAGGGGAGCACCATGGGCACTGTGGAGATGACCCGGCGCATCCACCAGTACACCGGCAAGGCGGACCCGGAGCTGCTGGCCCTGGGCAGCCGCCTGCTGCACACCGAGGAACAGAACATCCAGCAGATGAAGCGGTTCCTTTAAGCTCCGCCCTGGCGCGGCACAAAAAGCGGGAGGCCGATGGCTCGGCCCCCCGCTTCCGCTAGTGAAAAATCTCCCCCAGAGGGGGCCCCAAAGAGTTCTGTCGTCCGTGGAAGACAGGATCAAATCAAAAAGCATTATTTCCCGGGACATGCTTCTGGAAAATGACACCTCTCATGACAGATGAGGCGGCTTTTTCCTGCAAAAATAGGCCTCATCTGTCATGCAGCCCTTCGTCGCAAAAGACCCGACGGCCTTTTGCGACAATTTGAGCCCCGGGACCATGTGGTCCCGGGGCCGGATTGCTCACTTATCTTCCAGCAGCTTGTTCAGCTCCCGCATGAAGGTGTTGATGTCCTTGAACTGGCGGTAGACGGAGGCAAAGCGCACATAGGAGACCTCGTCCACTTTTTTCAGCCGCTCCATCACCAGCTCTCCGATCTCGGCGGAGCTGACCTCCCGCTCCATCTCGTTCTGGAGGGTCTGCTCGATCTCGTTGACGATCTCCTCCATGGTGCTGAAGGAGACCGGCCGCTTTTCACAGGCCCGGATCAGGCCGTTCATCACCTTGTTCCGGTCAAAGCTCTGGCGGCTGCCGTCCTTTTTGACCACCATCAGGGGCAGGCTCTCCATGGTCTCGTAGGTGGTGAAGCGCTTATGGCAGGACAGACACTCCCGGCGGCGGCGGATGCTGGCTCCCTCGTCCGCGGGACGGGAGTCCACCACCTTGCTCTCCAGATAGGCGCAGAAGGGGCATTTCATCTCGATTCCTCCATTCTGTGGTTGCCCGGCTGCCGCGGGCATGTGTTTTCTCCGCTATTATACCATCCCGGCCCAGCCTTGAACAGCCTGTTTTTTCCTGTTTCGGAAAAAATGTCCCCGGCGGCACAGGCCGCCGGGGACAGGTGGATCTTATCGCAGCTTGTCCAACCCCAGGCGCAGGCGGCGCAGAGTCTCCTCCCGGCCCAGCACGTGGCAGATCTCCACCGCGCCCCCGGGAGTGACCGCCTTTCCGGCGGCGGCGATGCGCACCGGCCACATGAGGGTGGCGTTCTTCACCGCCAGCTTCTCCGCCAGAGCGATGAGGGCGTCGTGGATGCCCTCCGTGGTCCAGCCGTCCAGCCCCTCCAGGGCGGGGATGGCGGCCTCCAGCATGGCCCGGGCCACTTCCGGGTCGGTCTTGGACTTCTTGTTGGTGAACAGAGCCCCATCATAGTCAGGCAGGGCATCGAAGAAGTCCACCTTCTCCGGGATGTCAGTGAGCCGCTCACACCGGGCCTGGAGCAGGCCGGCAATCTCCGACGCGTCCAGCGCCGGGTCTTTCACGCTCTGGCGGATATAGGGCTCTGCCGCCCGGGCAAAGTCCGCCGGCTCCATGGCCCGCAGGTACAGGGCGTTGAAGTGGGTGAGCTTCTCAATATCAAAGATGGCCGGGGACTTGGATACACCCGCCAGATCAAAGGCGGCCACCAGCTCCTCCAGAGAGAATACTTCCTGTTCCGCCAGTTCTCCTCTGGGGGACCAGCCCAGCAGGGCCACATAGTTCAGGATGGCGGGGGTGAGGTAGCCCTGGGCTTTCAGGTCCTCGTAGGAGGGGTCCCCGTGGCGCTTGGACATCTTGTTGTGGGCATCCCGCATCACGGGGGAACAGTGCACATAGGTGGGCACTTCCCAGCCAAAGGCCTGATAGAGCAGATCATACTTGGGAGCAGAGGACAGATACTCGCTGCCCCGGACCACATGGGTGATGCCCATCAGGTGGTCGTCGATGACATTGGCGAAGTTATAGGTGGGCAGGCCGTCCCGCTTGATGAGCACCTGGTCGTCCAGGGTGTCGTTCTCCACGGTGATGTCCCCGAAGATGGCGTCATGGAAGGTAGTGGTCCCGCCGCTGGGGATCTTCTGGCGGATGACGTATGGCTCGCCCGCGTCCACCCGGGCCTGAGCCTCCTCCTGGCTCAGGGCGCGGCAGGGGTCCGAAGCCCGGTCGAACTGGCCGGAGTCCTCTTCCGACTCGGTCTTTTCACAGAAGCAGTAGTAGGCGTGTCCCTTTTCCACCAGCAGCCGGGCGTACTTTCCATAGGTGTCCCGGCGCTGGGTCTGGATATAGGGGGCCACCGGGCCGCCCACGTCGGGGCCCTCGTCGTGGTCCAGCCCGCACTCCGCCAGGGTGCGGTAGATCACCTCTGTGGCACCCTCCACCTGCCGAGTCTGGTCAGTGTCCTCGATGCGCAGGATAAAGGTGCCCTGATGGTGCCGGGCGATGAGCCAGGTGTAAAGGGCGGTGCGCAGATTGCCCACGTGCATATAGCCGGTGGGAGAGGGGGCAAACCGGGTGCGGACCTTCCCCTTTGGGATCTTGGCCTCCATCTCCTCAAAATACTTCATATCCAGAGCCATGTCGTTCCCTCCATCGCGGCAGACGTTCTGCCGTTGTTTTACTGGTATTATAGATGCTTTCCCGCCATTTGGCAAGGGCCGGAACGCAGTCCGGCACCGCTCCTCCCATCCCCCGCCCGCCGGGGCGGTCCCCTTTTCCTCTTTTTAGCTGAGAAGCAGTTTTAGAAATGCTCCTTACAAAACAGTCAAGCCGCAGCTGCCCTTATCGGGTAACTGCCAGATAGATCAGAAGTTGTCAGGCTCTATCATTTTGGCCGCGAACTTCAACTGTGACAGTCTGAAATTCCAATAAAGTTTTGTTGGGCGTGTCTGTTTCTTTCGGGGCCTCTCTGCCAGTCACCTCGTAATATTCATCGCTGTACTGTATTTTACTGTCATCAAAGTCTTTTTGGATCGCCTTGACATATTCAAACGGGGTTTCTATTGGCAGCAGACCCATTTCGCGTTGAAGCTGCTGTACCGCCGCCCTCTGCTCCTGTGTCAAAATTTTTTCTTCGTGTTCCATGTGTTCCTCAAATTTCCTTTTATCCATCCAAACGATCTGCTCCACTGGATCAGCGGTGCCGCACGCCAGGATCAAACGGAGAAAATCCTCGAAATTTTTTGCCAGTGGATATACATTCCGATCTGCACAGCTTTCCGGGTCGCAGGCAAATACCATCTCTCCATACTCCGGCAAAAAGCAGTACAGGATACACCCTTCAAATCCTATCGGCTCTGCATTGACAGGGTAGCAAAAATATGGCTCTGTGATCTCGCCATGCTCCAAGCATAAAAGCTCCTTGTCGATCGGCGATGCCATATACTTTTCATAGATCGTTTTCATGGACATACCTCCGCAGCTTTTGATTGCCGCCCTGATTATACCGCAGCCGATTCTGTATGGCAATACGAAACCGCCGCTTCAACCCCAGCGGAGTTTGGAGTTTTAAGATAAACGGACCTCGAACGGGCTGTCGTTGCCTCCGAGCGAAAAATGTGGTATGCTTGGGACCGACATGCCGCGCTCCCTTGGCTGCGGCATCATTTCCCAGGAAAGGAAGGACCGCCATGGTCATTGATATCCACACCCACACCTTCCCTGACAAGCTTGCGGCCCCCACCATCCGCAAGCTCCAGGGTGCCTGTCATACCCGGGCCTTCACCGACGCCACCAACGCCGGCCTGGCCGCCTCCATGGCCCGGGCGGGCATCGATTCCTCCGTAGTCCTGCCGGTGGCCACCAACCCCCATCAGGTGGCCCATGTCAACGAGAGCGCCGCTCAGATCAACGCCCGGGGCCGCGGGACCGGCATCTACTCCTTCGGCTGCATCCACCCGGACTATCCGGACCCCAGGGGAGAGCTGGCTCGGATCGCCGCCCTGGGTTTGAAGGGCATCAAGCTCCACCCCGCCTATCAGGCCACCCGGTTCGACGATATCCGCTATCTGCGCATCCTGGACCGGGCCGGCGAGCTGGGGCTCGTGGTCCTCACCCACGCCGGCATCGACATCGGCATCCCCGCCCCCACCTACTGCGACCCGGAGATGGTGCTCCGCGCCCTAGAACAGGTGGGCCCGGTGACCTTGATCCTGGCCCACATGGGAGGCTGGCGCCAGTGGGACCAGGTAGAGGCCCTGCTCCCCCAGTCCAGCGTGCTGCTGGATACCGCCTTTTCCTACGGCGACCTCACCCCCCTGGAGGGACACCCTTTTTCGGAGGACCAGCTGCACATGATGGAACAGGAGCAGTTTGTCCGCTTTGTCCGAAAATTTGGGGCCCAGCGCCTCCTCTTCGGCACCGACAGCCCCTGGGGGGACCAATCCGCCGATGTGGCCTCTATCCGCGCCCTGCCCCTCTCCTCAGAAGAGCGGGACGCCATTCTGGGCGGCAACGCCCAGCGCCTGCTGGGGCTGTAGCCACTCGGGGCCTTTTTCTCCCATTTTCCGGAGAGATCCAGGCCGTCAGTACATAAAGCAGCGGGCAAGAAAGCCCGCAGGGAGGTCATCTTGATGAAGCAGTACGAGTACAAATTCATACAGGTCCCTGTGGCCTGGAATACCCAGGGGATCATTTCCCGTCCCCCGAAAGCAGGGTCTACCTTCGATGCCTGTAAGGACGTAATCGAAAACGAGGCAGCAAATGGGTGGCGATTCAAGCAGATCGTGATCCCCTTCTGTGAGGGGCGGGGTGTGGGTCCCGCCCAGTGCTATCAGGTGATCTTTGAACGGGAGATTTCCTGAGGCTCCAAGCAGAGACAAGCAGGTCAGGCCCCGCACCCTACCCATGACACACAAGGAGGTCACCGCCATGGTTGATGTCACAAAGCCCATCGTCAATCCCCGTCTGTCTGAAGCCCTCGCCGCCCTCCACCGGGAGAACACGCCCGCCAACCAGGACCGGGCGCTGAGGGAGCTCATGACCCAGGCCCATCTGCTCGCGCCTGTGGTCCTCACCCCCGCGCCACCCCCCGCTGTCTCCGGCCAGACTACACTGGAGCAGAACACCGCCATCCAGTTTCAGCTCATCTCCAGCCAGGAGGGCCGTCCCTTCTTTCCCGCCTTCACCAACTGGGGGGAGCTGCGGAAGCTGTGCGGCCCCCGGGACCAGCAGACCCTGGTCCTCACCTTCGACGACTATGCCTCTATGCTCCAGCGGGACAGCCGGGCCGCCGGCTTTGTGGTCGATCCCTTCGGGGACAGCCTCACCCTGGACCGGGAGACGGTGGCCCGCCTGGCCCGGCAGAAGGCAGAGGGCACTCCACCGGTCCGGCAGGTGATTCAGAAGGATACCCGAGTCATGCTGGGGGACCCGGCGGAGTACCCGGAGCGGATGGTGGAGGCCATCTGCTCCGCTGCCCGTGAGCTCCCAGCTGTAAAGGCACTCTACCTGCGCCTGATGGTCCGGGAGGGTGAGATGGAGCCCAGCTATCTGGTGGTAGTGGACCAGGATGGAGAGCAGGACGCTGTCTTTTCCGCCATTGCCGGGGCCGCCCGCCCTTGGCTGGAGGGAAAAACGGTGGATCTGGTCCCCCGCTCCTCCCGCTTTGGCCAGGACGCCTCCAAGGGAGTCTCCCCCTTCTACGACCGGATCTGAAAAAGCAGACCGCGCGCCGGCTGGCGCGCGGTCTGTCCTTTTTCTTGAAAGCTGTTTCGCTTTACATTCGCTGGATATCCGCTTCCTCCAGGGTCTTGATGCCCCGGGAGGCCAGGGCCTCCGCCGCGGCATTGTTGTCCTCTACCCGGAAGATCATATAGGCGGCTTCGGTCTTGCCCCCCAGGAATGCATACATGTACTCCACGTTGATCCTGGCATCGGTGAGCACCTGGAGTACCTTGTTCAATCCGCCCGGCACGTCAGGGATCGCCACCCCCAGCACGGGGGTGATGTTGTACACATAGCCCGCGTCCTTCAGGACAGTGGCCGTCTTGTACGGGTCGTCCACGATGATGCGGAGGATGCCGAAATCCCGGGTCTCCGCCACCGAGAGGGCCCGCATGTCGATCTTGTTCTGGGAGAGGATACCGGTCATCCCATACAGGGCACCGGGCCTATTCTCCAGGAACACGGAAAGCTGCTTGACGCTCATAACTCTTCCCTCCTGTCAAATCAGTCAGATCTTGCGCTTGTCGATGACACGGACCGCCTTGCCCTCGCTGCGGACGATGGACTTGGGAGCCACCAGGGTGACCTTGGCGGACAGGCCCAGCATGGAGCGCAGGCCGTCCACCAACTCCTTCTGGCGGCGGTCCACCTCGCCCACCTTGTCGGTAAACATCTCCGGGGTCATCTCCACCTGCACGTCCAGGGTGTCGGTGGAGTGGACCCGATCCACGATGATCTGGTAGTTGGCGGGATAACCGTAATTGAGGAGCACCGTCTCGATCTGGGAGGGGAATACGTTGACCCCCCGGATGATGAGCATGTCGTCGGTGCGGCCCCTGGGCTTGGACATCTTCACATGGGTGCGGCCGCAGGGACACTTTTCCCGGGTGAGGGTGCAGATGTCCCGGGTGCGGTAGCGCAGCAGAGGAAACGCCTTCTTTGTGATGGAGGTGAATACCAGCTCGCCCTCGCTGCCCTCGGGCAGCACCTCGCCGGTGTCCGGGTCGATGATCTCAGCGATGAAGTGGTCCTCGTTGATGTGCATCCCTCTCTGGGCGGAGCACTCGAAGGAGACGCCGGGGCCGGACAGCTCGGTGAGCCCGTAGATATCATATGCCTTGATGCCCAGGGTATTCTGAATGTCCTGGCGCATCTCCTCGGACCAGGCTTCCGCACCGAATATGCCCGCCTTCAGGGGGATCTCCTCCGGACTCATTCCCATCTCCTTCATAGTCTCGCCGATGTAGGCGGCATAGGAGGGGGTGCAGCACAGGATGGTGGCGTTCAAGTCTTTGATGAACATGATCTGACGCTCGGTGTTGCCCGAGGAGGTGGGGATGGTGAGGCAGCCCACCTTGTGGCTGCCTCCGTTGAGGCCGGGGCCGCCGGTGAACAGTCCGTAGCCGTAGGACACCTGGCACACATCCTCATTGGTGCCCCCCGCAGCCATGATAGCCCGGGCACAGCAGTCCTCCCAGAGATCGATGTCCTCCTGAGTGTAGAAGGCCACCACCCGCTTGCCAGTGGTGCCAGAGGTGGACTGGATGCGGACGCAGTCCTTCAGGGGCATCCCCACCAGCCCGTAGGGGTAAGCATCCCGCAGGTCAGACTTGGTGAGGAAGGGCAGCTTGTACAGGTCGTCGCTGGACTTGATATCCGCCGGTGTGACCCCCTTCTCCTCCATCTTTTTGCGGTAGTAGGGCACGTTGTCCCACACATGCTGGACCTGCTTTACCAGGCGCTCGTCCTGCCAGGCCTTGATCTGTTCCCGGGACGCAGTCTCGATCTCCGGCTGATAATAGCGTTCCAATGGAATCATCCCTCTCTCGTTTTCATATTTCTTCTCTTTCATGCAAAAAAGGAGTCAAAGAAATTCTCGGCTTTTATTTAGGCGATGTCTGCTGCTTTTTCCGAAGCAGTTCCAGCACCGCGATCAGAGCAAAGGAAAACAGGGCGGCACACCCGCTCAACAGGAACATGGCCAGATTTTCCGGCGTGCTCGCATCAAAAAAAGCAATTCCGCACACCAGAGCCACATAGAGGGCAAATGCTCCCCAAAGCCCCAAAAGCCACTCTATGACAATGACAAATTTCATCCATGTCCCCCCCTCTGTCCTGATTTTTTATGGACCCCCTGCGATCATCCCAGCTCGTCCAGGCGGGCCATCACATGGGCCAGGCCGTGGGAGATCAGCCCCATGCCCAGCCACTCCGCCAGTCCGGTGCTTCCCGGCTGATAGATATTGTACGGCACAGCGGCCGCATACAGGGTCAAAGCCCCATGCAGGGCGGCTGCCAGCAGGCACACCCAGCCCCAGATCCGCAGCAGATACTTCCAGATCATCCCTGCGTCCCCCCTTCTGTCCGAAAAAGGGGCTCCGGCGGCCGGTCCGGGGGGGTGAGGCGCAGGCCGTACTGGGCCACGTCGTGCCACTCCCCCAGCTTGAATCCCATCCGAGGGTACAGTCCCTGCCGGGTAAAGCCGAAGTGGCGGTGCAGGGCCTCACTGCCCGGGTTGGGCAGTCCCAGCACCCCGTACAGGTTGACCAGCCCCATTTCCCGCAGCTTGGGGATGAGCGCCCCGTAGAGGGCGGTGCCGATCCCCAAGCCCTCCCGACCCCGGCGCACATAGACAGTGAGCTCCGCGTTCCACTGGTAGGCCTCCCGCTCCATGTGGCGGTGGGCGTAGGCATAGCCCAGGATCTCCCCCGCCCGGCAGCACACCAGATAGGGGTAGTGCCGGGAAAATTCCTCCATGCGGCGCCGGAACTCCTCCACCGTGGGCGGGACGCACTCAAAGGTCACCCAGCTCTCCTCCACATATGGGGCATAGATGGACAGCAGCTCCGCCGCGTCCTCCGGCTCTGCCCTGCGGATCTCCAAAGGGACGCGCTCCTCCGCCATCTCTCCGCCCTCCTTTCAGGCGTTCTTACCCAGCTGGAATGCCTTCTTGTTCAGCTCCAGGAACTTGGAAGGCACACAGACCTCCAGGGACTTCTGCCACGCCTCGTCGGGCAGATCGAAGTAGTGGGAGAGCCGGCCCATCAGCACGATGTTCACCGCCTTGGAGGAGCCTGCCTCCTCGGCCAGAGCCAAGCAGTCCAGGGCGTCCACCTTGGCGCCGGCCGCTTTCATCTTCTCCACCAGGTTTTCCGGGTACTGGGCCGCGCCGGTGATAACGGGCATGGGATCGATCTGCTGGGTGGAGGTGACGATCTGGCCGTCGGGCTTCAGATAGCTGAGCCAGCGGGCGGCCTCCAGCAGCTCGAAGGAGACGATGTAGTCAGCCTCCCCCTTGTCGATAACAGGGGAATTTACCCGATCGCCGTAGCGCACATAGGTGACCACGCTGCCGCCCCGCTGGGACATGCCGTGGACCTCGGACACCTTTACGTCATAGCCCTGCTCCATCAGCAGATGGCCCAGCAGCTTGCTGGCCAGCAGGGAGCCCTGTCCGCCCACGCCTACGATCATGATATTCTTGGTCTTCATGGCTCAGCCCTCCTTCTCGGTGCTCTGGAAGGCACCAAATGCGCACATCTGTTCACACACGCCGCAGCCCACGCACAGGGTGTTGTCCACATGGGCCTTGCCCTCCTTCATGGAGATAGCGGGGCAGCCGATGCGCATGCAGCTCTTGCAGCCCACGCACTTGTCCGTATCCACCGCCAGAGGGGCCTGGTGCTTTACATACTTCAGCAGAGCGCAGGGCCGGCGGCTGATGATGACGGAGGGCTCCCGGGCGGCCAGTTCCTCCTTCACCGCCTGGTCGGTGGCCTTCAGGTCATAGGGGTCCACCACCCGGACCCGTTCAAAGCCCATGGCCCGGCACAGCTGCTCCAAATCGATCTTTCCCGCCGGCTCCCCCTTGATGTTGTAGCCGGTGGTGGGGTTCTGCTGGTGGCCGGTCATGCCGGTGATGGAGTTGTCCAGGATGATGACCGTGGAGTTGGACTGGTTATAGGCGATGTTGGCCAGGCCGGTCATGCCGGAGTGCATGAAGGTGGAGTCTCCGATGACGGCCACCGTCTTCCCCTCGCTTTTCTCCCCCAATGCCTTGTTGAAGCCGTGGATGCCGCTGATGGAGGCGCCCATGCAGAGGGTCATCTCCATGGCGTTCAGAGGGGCCACCGCCCCCAGGGTGTAACAGCCGATGTCGCCCAGCACGGTACACTTGTTTTTTGCCAGGGTGTAGAACAGTCCGCGGTGAGGACAGCCGGCGCACATCACCGGCGGGCGGGGCGGGATGGCGTCCTCCAGGGCGGTGCCGGTATGTACCGCGCCGCCCAGCTTGGCGGCCACCAGGTTCTGGGAGAACTCCCCCTCCAGGGGCAGGGCCTCCTTGCCGGAAACGGTTAGGCCCAGCTGACGGCAGTAGTTTTCGATGATGGGGTCCAGCTCCTCCACCACCACCAGTCGGTCCACCTTGGCGGCGAAGTCCCGGATCAGTCCCTCGGGCATAGGGTGGACCATCCCCAGCTTGAGGACAGAGGCTTCCTCCCCAAAGACCTCCTTCACATACTGGTAGGAGGTGCTGGAGGTGATGATGCCCAGCTTGGTGTCCCCCATCTCAACCCGGTTCAGATCGCAGGTCTCGGCGTACTGGGCCAGGCGGCGCATCCGGTCCTCCACCACCGGGTGGCGGCGGATGGCATTGCCCGGCATCATTACATACTTGGCGATGTTCTTCTCATAGGGACGCTCCGGCCCCTCGGTCCGGGGGCTGGTCTCCACGATGGACTGGGAGTGGGCCACCCGGGTGCACATCTTCAGGATCACCGGAGTGTCGAACTCCTCGGAGATCTCATAGGCCCGCCTGGTGAAGGCCAGGGCCTCGGCGGAGTCGGCGGGTTCCAGCATGGGCAGCTTGGCGGCGATGGCGTAGTGCCGGGAGTCCTGCTCGTTCTGGGAGGAGTGCATCCCCGGGTCGTCGGCCACCGCGATGACCATGCCCGCATTGACGCCGGTATAGGCCACAGTGAACAGCGGGTCAGCGGCCACGTTGAGTCCCACGTGCTTCATGGCGCAGAAGGACCGCTTTCCTGCCAGGCTGGCGCCGAAAGCCACCTCCATGGCTACCTTCTCATTGGGGGCCCACTCACAGTAAATATCGTCGAATTTGGCGGCCTCCTCTGTGATCTCGGTGCTGGGGGTGCCGGGGTAGCTGGAGATCACGCAGCAGCCCGCCTCGTAAAGTCCCCGGGCAACGGCGGCGTTGCCCAACATCAGTTGTTTCATGAATCTGTTCCCTGCTTTCTGTATTGTTCTTCCCCGCAAAGCCGGACGGCTTCCCGCACCGTCACGGCTCAGGATCTGCTTTGGGCTCTCCCAGGCCCTCCCGGATAATGACGTCCTGCATCACACCGCCGGCGCCGTTGTCCAGCATGGCCCGGCGGACCCGGCTGATGGTGGCACTGCTGGCCCCCGTTTTCTCCAGGATGTCCAGGTAGACCAACCCCTGCTGGAGGTAGACCGCCACGTCGAACCGCTGCTCCAGGGAGCGCAGCTCGGTGGGGGTGCACAGGTCGTCAAAAAAACGGCAGCACTCGTCCAGGTCCTTCAGCTTCAGGATTGTCTCGTACAGGGCCATGCTGCGGCCCCTCTGATGTTCCGCTTTGGGCATAGTGTCACTCCTTTTTCGCGCCGCGGGCAAAGGGACGCCCGTGGTTCAATGGTTTAAAGTGATTTTAGCACATCAAAGCGTGAAGGTAAAGAGAAAACCGCCCTGGCGGGGACCGTTTTTTGAAAAAGGGTACAAAAAAACCTCTGGCGACTGCCGCCAGAGGACGGGGCGTGCCCCGTGGTACCACCTCTTTTTACCGCCCCCTCGCGAGTGCGGCCTCAATGGGTATCCAGCAATACCCAGCCTCTGTAACGGGAGGACCCGGTTCCGCTCTACTTGCCCCCGGAGGGAGCGTTCCTCGGACGGCTCGGGAGAGGAAATTTCAAGCTGCGGAACCAGGCCCCTCGCACCTACCGGGAACTCTCTGACTGGCTCTCTCCGCGCTCTATGCTGTCTCCGTCTGCGCCTTTTTGGTTTGCATTATACACCTCTCTTCCCATTTGTCAAGCGGGATTTTCTGTGTCTCCAGGCAGGGGTCCCCTCCTTCGCTCCAAAGACGCTGCCTCTGAAAGATCCCGCCAGCAGGAGGCGTTTGGGAAAGAAAGGACCTTTCCTCTTGACATTCGGGAAAAAATTCGCTATGATACTTTAACGAGTAAAACCAATGAAGTCAGGCGGCACCGCCGCCTTTTGGAAAGGACCGAGGCAAATGCCCATTACCGACCTGCTGGAGCGCAATCACAAGCTCTACGGCGGCGAGACCGCCCTGGTGGAGATCAACCCGGAGATCCAGGAAAAGCACCGGGTCACGTGGAAGGAATATGAGCTCATCGAGCCCGCATCCACCGTCCCCTACCGCCGGGAGATCACCTGGGGCGTCTTCGACGAGAAGGCCAACCGGGTGGCCAACATGCTCCTCTCCCGCGGGGTAAAGAAGGGGGACAAGGTGGCTATCCTGCTGATGAACTGCCTGGAGTGGCTGCCCATCTATTTCGGCATTCTGAAGGCCGGAGCCATCGCCGTCCCTCTGAACTTCCGCTACACCGCCCAGGAGATCGAGTACTGCGTCCAGCTGGCCGACGTGGATGTGCTCCTCTTCGGCCCGGAGTTCATCGGCCGGGTGGAGGACGTGGCGCCCTCCCTGTCCCGGGGCCGCCTGCTCTTCTTTGTGGGAGAGAACTGCCCCTCCTTTGCCGAGGACTACCACACCGCCACCGCCAACTGCTCCAGTGAGCCCCCTAAGGTGCTCATCCAGGATGAGGATGACGCGGCCATCTACTACTCCTCCGGCACCACCGGCTTCCCCAAGGCCATCCTCCTCAAGCACCAGGCCCTGCTCCAGTCCGCCCGGATGGAGGCCGTCCACCACGAGACCTGTCACGAGGACGTATTCCTCTGCATCCCGCCCCTGTACCACACCGGCGCCAAGATGCACTGGTTCGGCTCCCTGTTCACCGGCAGCCGGGCCGTCCTGCTCAAGGGCAACTCCCCCAAGGCCATCTTCGATGCCGTCTCCAACGAGGGCTGCACCATCGTCTGGCTGCTGGTGCCCTGGTGCCAGGACATTTTGGCCTCCCTGGACCGTGGTGAGCTGAAGCTGGAGGACTACCGCCTGTCCCAGTGGCGGCTGATGCACATCGGCGCCCAGCCGGTGCCCCCCTCCCTCATCAAGCACTGGATGAGCTATTTCCCCCATCACCAGTACGACACCAACTATGGCCTGTCCGAGTCCACCGGACCGGGCTGCGTCCACCTGGGCCTGGGCAATCTCCATAAGGTGGGGGCCATCGGCGTCCCCGGCTGCGGCTGGAAGGTGAAGATCACCGACGAGAACGACCAGCCCGTCCCCTTCGGCCAGGTGGGGGAGCTGTGTGTGAAGGGCCCCGGCGTCATGGTGTGCTACTACCACAATCCGGAGGCCACCGCCGAGGTGCTCAAGGACGGCTGGCTCCACACCGGCGACATGGCCAAGCAGGATGAGGACGGCTTCTACTTCTTAGTGGACCGGAAAAAGGACGTCATCATCTCCGGCGGCGAGAACCTGTACCCGGTGCAGATCGAGGACTTCCTGGCCGCCTACCCAAAGGTCCACGACGTGGCCGTCATCGGCCTGCCCGACAAGCGGTTGGGGGAGATCGCCGCCGCCATCATCCAGATCAAAGAGGGCATGACCTGCACAGAGAGCGAGATCAACCAGTTCTGCACTGACCTGCCCCGGTACAAGCGCCCCCGGAAGATCATCTTCGCCCCCGTCCCCCGTAACGCCACCGGCAAGATTGAAAAGCCCAAGCTGCGGGAGCAGTATTGCGGCGTCCGCCTGGTGGAGGCCCAGAACCGAGGATGAACTGACCGCCTGATCCACCGCCCGCCTCCCCGATGGGGGGGGCGGGCGGTCTTTGTTTCCCCCTATCCTCCGCCCAGGCCTCCCAGAGAAAAATGATGTACATTTTTTCTCTTCCGTGGTAAACTATCCGAAAAAGGAGGGTTTTTTCCATGCTTTCATCCTTTGCCCAGCTCCGGCAGCAGCTCCATCAGTCCGGTCCCCGGTCCGCCGTGGTGGCCGCCGCCCAGGATGAGCACACCCTCCAGGCCGTACTGACCGCCCGGCGGGACGGCCTGATCCACCCCATCCTGGTGGGGCCCCCGGACCAGCTCCGCCCCCTGCTGGACCGTCTGGGCGCTTCGGTCCCGGAGGAGGACCTGGTCCCCGCCGGAACAGAGGCGGAGTGCGCCGCCCGGGCCGTGGCCCTGGTCCGCCAGGGGCGGGGCAGTCTGCTCATCAAGGGCCGTCTGTCCACGGGTGCCCTGCTGGGGGCTGTAGTAGACCGCGCCGGCGGCATCCGCGGGGATGGGCTGCTCTCCCATGTGGCCATTCTGGAGGTCCCCACCTACCACAAGCTGCTCTACATCACCGACGGCGGGCTGGTCGTCGCTCCCGGCCTGGAGGAGAAGCGGGCCATCCTCCGCAACGCCCTGTCACTGTGCCGCTTTCTGGGGTATGAGAGGCCCAAGGCGGCGGCGCTGTGTGCTGCGGAGACGGTCAGCCCCCGCATGCCCGAGACCGGAGACGCCGCCGCCCTCCGGGAGGAGGGGGAGCGGGGAGACTTCGGCCCCTGCCTGGTGGAGGGCCCCATCTCTCTGGATCTGGCCACCAGTGCCGAGGCGGCCCGCCTCAAGGGCTACTGCAGCCCGGTGGCGGGGGACGCGGACATCCTTCTCGTCCCCTCCATCGCCGCCGGCAATCTGCTGGGCAAGGCCCTCTATGGGCTGGCCGGCGGGAAGATGGCCGGTGTGGTGCTGGGCGCCTCGGTGCCCATCGCCCTCAACTCCCGGGGGGCTTCCTGGGAGGAGAAATATAACTCCATCCTCATCTGCGCCGCCATGTCTCGGCGGTGATCCTGCCAAAAAGGAGGCGTTTCTCATGCCGGAACGGCTGCTTATCCTGAACCCCGGCTCCACCAGCACCAAGGCGGCGGTGTATGACGGCACCCGGCCTCTCTTTTCCCGGAGCATCCCCCACTCCAATCAGGACCTTGCCCCCTTCCCCACCCTCAACGACCAGCTGGACTACCGGGTGGCCCTGGTCCGGGGCCTGCTGGCCCAGGAGCGGGTGGACCTGTCCACCCTCACCGCCGTGGTGGGCCGAGGCGGCATCCTGCCCAACATCGTGGCCGGGGGCTACCAGGTGAACGACGCCCTGGTGGACTGCCTGCTCCACTATCCGGTCTTTGAGCACGCCTCCAACCTGGGAGGCGTGATGGCCCTGGCCTTCGCCCGGCCCCTGGGCATCCCCGCCTACATCTATGACGCCGTCACCAGCGACGAGCTGCTGCCCGAGGCCCGGATCACCGGCTTCAAGGGGGTCACCCGCACCAGCTTCTGCCATGTGCTCAACGCCCGGGCCACCGCCCACAAGTACGCCGAGAGCCGGGGACTGGCCTATAAGGACATGAATCTGGTGGTGGCCCATCTGGGGGGCGGCATCAGTATCAGTGCCCACAGCCACGGCCGAATCATCGACTCGGTATCCGATGACGCCGGCCCCTTCTCCCCCGACCGCTCGGGAAGCACCAACACCCTCTATGTGGTGGACCTGTGCTACTCCGGCAAATACACCAAGGCGGAGATGCTGAAAAAGCTGCGGGGCGAGGGGGGCATGTCCGCCCTGCTGGGCACCCACGACTGCCGGGAGATCGAGAGGCGCATCCAGGCGGGAGACGAGCGGGCCGCCCTGGTGTACAAGGCCCAGGCCCTCCAGATCGCCAAGGGGGTTGGCACCCTGCTGGGCTGCTTCACCGAACTGATCGACGCAGTGATCCTCACCGGCGGGCTGGCCTATTCCAAGATGCTCACCGACATGGTCATCGGCTACCTCCACAACCTGGCCCGGGTGGTGGTCATCCCGGGGGAAAATGAGATGGAGGCCCTGGCCCTGGGCGGCCTGCGCCTGCTGCGGGGGGAGGAGCCGGTGCACACCTTCGCCCCCGCCTGCGATTTGTCTGTTATCCCGTAGGCAGCTCTGTTTTCTTTCTCCGGCCCGCCCTGCCCAGATGGGCAGACCGCCCCATCCCCCCGCGCCTGACTCCTCCGGCGGGATCGGTCCAGACCAAACCCGCCAGCTCCCTTCTCCTCCTGGAAGGGCCTTGACATTCCCGCCCTCTTCTGGTATCTTAAGAGTACAAATTGGATAGACGGTCCACCGCCGGGTGGGCCCCATGCGTTGTTTTCCTGTATCGTTAGGCCTTTGTAAGATACGGGATCACAGCGCTTTTTCTTTGCCCTGGCGCGGCCGGGGCTGGACCTTACCGAAAGAGGTGCAGAATATGTCACAGTCCACTCCTCTGCGGGAGTTTGTCCGCTACTCCGCCCTCAGCTCCTGCGGCATGATCGCGGTGTCCTGCTACATCCTGGCCGACACTTTCTTCGTGGCCCAGGGCCTGGGCACTGCCGGGCTGGCCGCCCTGAATCTGGCTATCCCCATCTACAACTTCATCCACGGCACCGGCCTGATGCTGGGGATGGGCGGGGCCACCAAATACTCCATTCATCAGAGCCGGGGGGACCCCGGCGGCGCTTCCAGGATGTTCACCGGCATGCTTCTTCTGTCCGTCCTCTTCTCCATCCCCTTCCTCCTGCTGGGCCTGTTCTGCTCCCATGGGATCACCGTCCTCCTGGGGGCCGACCAAGCTGTGTTTGAGATGACCCGGACCTATCTCCAGGTGCTGCTCCTCTTCGCCCCCGCCACCCTCGTCAACGACGTGCTGCTCTGCTTCGTCCGCAACGACGGGGACCCCCGGCTGTCGATGCTGGCCACTGCAGCAGGCAGCCTGGCCAACATCGTGCTGGACTACATCTTTATTTTCCCCATGGGGATGGGCATCTTCGGTGCGGTGCTGGCCACCGGGATGTCCCCCGTGCTGGGCATCCTCATCCTGCTTCCTCACTGTATCCGCAAAAAGGGAGATCTGCGCCTGGTCCCCGGCCCTCTCTCCCCCGGCCCCACAGCCTCTGCCCTCTCCCTGGGCCTGCCCTCCCTGCTGGCCCAGCTGTCCTCCGCCGTGGTCATGATCGCCTTCAACAGCATCATCCTGGGTCTGGAGGGCAACACGGGAGTGGCGGCCTACGGCGTCATCGCCAACATCTCCCTGGTGGTCACCGCCGTGTACACCGGCATCTCTCAGGGCATTCAGCCTCTGGTGAGCACCGCCCACGGCCAGGACCGTCCCGGTCTGATCCGCCAGTACCTGCGCTATGCCTTGATCACCCTCCTGGTCCTGTCCGCCGCCCTCTACCTCCTGCTGTTCCTCTTTGCCGGACCGGTGGCCCTGATCTTCAACAGTGAGGGGGACCCCCGGCTCCAGCAGATCGCCGAAGAGGGCCTGCGGCTCTATTTCACCGGCGCGCTCTTTGCCGGGTTCAACATCATCCTGTCCATGTATTTCACCTCGGTGGAGCGGGCCCTGCCTGCCCATATCACCTCCCTGCTGCGGGGTTTCCTCCTGATCCTCCCCATGGCCTTCCTGCTGGCCGCCTGCTGGGGCATGACGGGCGTCTGGCTGGCCTTCCCCCTCACCGAAGCCGTCACCGCGGCCCTGGGCGCTGGATTTTACGCCCTCTATGCCCGCAGGGGCAGGGCACGGTCGTAAAAATCGTGAGAAGCGCCCCCTTGTCTTCAAGTCATGCAAAGAGACCGGCCCGGACATGGATGCCATGTCCGGGCCGGTCCTCTCTTACAGCACATTTTCCAGAGAGGGGTCCTCCATCTCCGCCAGCAGCTCCAGCTGGGCGATGAGCTGGGCGTTGGCGGCTGCGTACTGGTCCATCTCTTCCAGCTTCAGGTACTCTTCCACCGAGCGGAACAGGAGCAGCACCTGGTCCGTGTCGCTGTGTCGCAGCAGGGCATGGAGCCAGAAGCTCCTCTCCTGCCAGTTCCGGTACACCCCTCCCGTCACCTGGGCAGCCCGCTCCCAGTCGCCCCTCTCACTCATGGCCTGGGCCTGCTCCAGCCGGGAAACATAATCTGCAGTCAGTCCGTCCACCCACCAGCCGGTACCCAGGGCGGCGGCCAGCAGAGCGGCCAGGATGCCCACCGCCGCCCAAAGGCGCTTCATCTCTCCCATTCCCTACTTTCCCTCCCTGGGGACGAAATACACGCCCCCGGCCTCGTCCACTGTCAGCAGGAACACGTCCCGGAAGTCGGGATACCCGTGCTCCGCCAGCTGCTTGTCCAGCCAGGACAGGTCCAGCCCCCGCCGCTTCAGGTTGTCCTGCAAAATGCGCCCGTCGCTGATGATGACCACGGGCAGCCCAGTCTCCCGGCTCTCCAGCCCCAGCTGCTGGGCGGTGGCCGGCCTCTGCTCGGCGTAGGGCAGGACGGACAGCCGGCCGTTGGTCTCCAGGATACCGTATTTCACCCCAGCCAGATCGGTGTAGCCCTGCCCCCGCAGCTCCTCCAGAAGCTCATCCACCGTCAGCCGGTTGCGGCGCATCTCCCCCTGGTCCACTTTTCCGTCCCGAACCACGATGCTTGGCCGGCCGCACATCAGGGTGCGGAAGCGGATGCTCTTCATGGTCAGCACCGAGAGGATCATGGTCAGGGACAGCAGGGCCAGGATGGGCACCACCCCGGCATGGAGGGGGATGCCCAGGTCCTGCATGGGCACCGAGGCCAGGTCCGCGATGAGCAGGGAGAGCACCAGCTCCGAGGGCTCCAGCTCTCCCACCTGGCGCTTGCCCATCAGCCGCACCCCGGCGATGATGAGGATGTATAGGATCACGGTACGGATCAGCGCGGTGAACATGGCTTCCTCCTGTCCGCCCCCGGCCAGCCGGGCGCTTCGTTCCATCCCTCTCATTCTTGCCCTTCTCCGGCCCTATTATTCTTTAATTCTTCGGTGCGTTTTCTCCAAAAGCCGCCGGTGTTTTTTTTCGAAAAAAGGAGAAACGACATCTTGCATTGCGGGTCGTTTTCCGATAAAATATTAAGAAGCAAACTGGAGGGTCATGCCCTCCTGAAGCAATGCGTATGAGAACCTGGAACGGAAGGCGTGTGAGAGAATTGATGAAAGCGACTTTGATCCTGGCCAACGGAAGCGTTTTTTCCGGGACCAGCATCGGCGGCACCTCCGACCGGATCTGTGAGATGGTGTTCAACACCTCCATGACCGGCTATCAGGAGATCCTGACCGACCCCTCCTATGCTGGACAGGGCGTGGTGATGTCCTATCCCCTCATTGGCAATTACGGTGTCAACCACGAGGACAACGAGTCCCGCCGCCCTTGGGTGGAGGCCCTTGTTGTCCGCCATCTGTCTCCCCAGGGGAGTAATTTCCGCTGTGAGGACACACTGGACAGCTATCTGAAACAATACGACATTACCGGCATCCAGGGCGTGGATACCCGGGCACTGACGAAAATACTCCGCAGTCAGGGGAGCATGAACGGTATGCTCACCTGTGCGGAGCATTTTAATGTGGCCGAGGTCATGGAGCGGCTGCGCTCCTATGAGGTGAAAGACACCATCCGCAGGGTGACCCGGACCGAGCCCGAGGTGTTTGACGCCTATGGCGAGGAAAAGCACCTGGTGGCCGTGATGGACTACGGCGTGAAGCAGAACATCATCGAGTGCCTGCGCCGCCGCGGCTGTAAGGTCGTGGCCCTGCCCGCCTACACCCCCGCCAGCGAGGTGCTCTCCAGCGGCTTTGACGGCGTGATGCTCTCCAACGGCCCCGGCGATCCCGCTGAGAACACTGAGATCATCGCAGAGCTGCGCAAGCTCTATGACAGCACCATCCCCATCTTCGGCGTGTGCATGGGCCACCAGCTTCTGGCCCTGGCCACCGGCGCCAAGACAGGCCGGCTGGCCTATGGCCACCGGGGCGGCAACCACCCCGTCCGTGACCTGGAGAAGGAACGTGTGTTCATCACCAGCCAGAACCACGGCTATATGGTCCTCTCTGACACGGTGGACCCTGCCGTGGCCGAGGTATCCCACATCAACGTCAACGACGGCACCTGCGAGGGACTGAAGTACAAGCGCCCCAACTGCTTTACCACTCAGTTCCATCCCGAGGCCAACGCCGGCCCCAAGGATACGGAATACCTCTTCAACCGCTTTATCGACTCCATGGGAGGTGCCAAGTAATGCCGAAGTACACCGATATCAAGAAGGTCCTGGTGCTGGGTTCCGGCCCCATCGTCATCGGCCAGGCCGCCGAATTCGACTATGCCGGCACCCAGGCCTGCCGCGCGCTGAAGGAGGAGGGCCTGGAGGTCGTCCTGATCAACTCCAACCCCGCCACCATTATGACGGACAAGGACATCGCCGACCACGTCTATATCGAGCCCATGAACCTGCCCTCCATCACTCAGATCATTGAGAAGGAGCGCCCTGACGCCCTTCTGCCCAACATGGGCGGCCAGACCGGCCTGAATCTGGCCATGGCGCTGTATGAGAACGGCACCCTGGAGAAGTACGGCGTGCGCCTGCTGGGCACCAGCCCCGCCTCCATCCACAAGGCGGAGGACCGCCAGGGCTTCAAGGACTGCATGGAGTCCATCGGCCAGCCCTGCGTCACCTCCAAGGTGGTCAACACCGTGGAGGATGCCGTCTCCTTCACCAACGAGATCGGCTACCCTGTGATCGTCCGCCCCGCCTATACCCTGGGCGGCACCGGCGGCGGCATCGCCTACGACGAGGTCTCCCTGCGGGAGATCTGCGACCGCGGCCTGAACCTGTCCCGGGTCCACGAGGTGCTCATCGAGCGGTGCATCGCCGGCTGGAAGGAGATCGAGTTCGAGGTCATGCGGGACTCCGCCGGCAACGTCATCACCATCTGCTCCATGGAGAACATCGATCCCGTGGGCGTCCACACCGGCGACTCCATCGTGGTGGCCCCCACCCAGACCCTGGCCAACCGGGAGTTCCAGATGCTCCGCTCCGCCGCCCTGGACATCATCTCCGCCCTGGAGATCGAGGGCGGCTGCAACGTGCAGTTCGCCCTGAACCCGGACTCCTTCGAGTATGCAGTCATCGAGGTCAATCCCCGTGTGTCCCGCTCTTCTGCCCTGGCCTCCAAGGCCACTGGCTACCCCATCGCCAAGGTGGCCGCCAAGGTGGCCCTGGGCTACACCCTGGACGAGATCCCCAACGCGGTGACCGGCAAGACCACCGCCTGTTTCGAGCCCACCATCGACTACTGCGTGCTGAAGATCCCCCGCCTGCCCTTTGACAAGTTCACCACCGCCAGCCGCACCCTGGGCACCCAGATGAAGGCCACCGGCGAGGTCATGGCTATCGCCAACTCCTTCGAGGGCGCGCTGATGAAGGCCATCCGCTCCCTGGAGCTGAACGTGCGGGCCCTGAAGCTGGACAAGCTGGAGGGCCTGTACACCGACGAGATCGAGGACCTGCTGGTCCAGGTCACCGACGAGCGTCTCTTTGTGGTGGCCGAGGCCCTGCGCCGCGGCTTCTCCCCCCAGAAGATCAACCACATCACCAAAATGGACATCTGGTTCCTGGACGGCTTCCAGCGGATCATCGACATGGAGAACGAGCTGTCCCGCTGCAAGGGTGAGCCCGATATGGACACCCTGAAGCGGGCCAAGGAGATGTGCTTCGCCGACAGCTATATCGGCACCTTGTGCGGCATGACCCAGGCCCAGGTGAAGGCCCTGCGGGAGCGGTACGGCATCATCCCCTCCTTCAAGATGGTGGACACCTGCGCCGCCGAGTTCGACGCCGAGACCCCCTATTACTACTCCACCTATGACGGAGAGAACGAGGCGGTGGACAACGGCTCCGGCAAGAAGAAGGTGCTGGTGCTGGGCTCCGGCCCCATCCGCATCGGCCAGGGCATCGAATTCGACTACTGCTCTGTCCACTCTGTGTGGGCCTTCCGCCGCATGGGCTATGAGACCATCATCATCAACAACAACCCCGAGACCGTCTCCACTGACTTCGATGTGGCGGACAAGCTGTACTTCGAGCCGCTGACCGCCGAGGATGTGCAGAACATCGTGGAGCTGGAGAAGCCCTGGGGCGCCGTGGTCCAGTTCGGCGGACAGACCGCCATCAAGCTGGCCAAGGCGCTGACTGAGATGGGGGTGCAGATCCTGGGCACCTCTGCCGACGGCGTGGACGCCGCCGAGGACCGGGAGCGTTTTGACGAGATTTTGGAGAAGTGCGCCATCCCCCGGGCCAAGGGCCGCACCGTCTTTACCACCCAGGAGGCCCTTCAGGCGGCCAATGAGCTGGGCTACCCCGTGCTGGTCCGGCCCTCCTACGTACTGGGCGGGCAGGGTATGGAGATCGCCTACTCCGACCGGAACATCGAGGAGTTCATGCGGATCATCAACCTGACCGTTCAGGAGCATCCCATCCTCATCGACAAGTACCTTATGGGCCGGGAGCTGGAGGTGGACGGCGTGTTCGATGGGGAGGACATCCTCATCCCCGGCATCATGGAGCATGTGGAGCGGGCCGGCGTCCACTCCGGCGACTCCATCGCGGTCTATCCCCCCCTCCACCTGGAGGACAAGCATCGGGAGCTGATCCTGAAGCACACCAAGAACATGGCCAAGCACTTGGGCGTCATTGGACTGATCAACGCCCAGTACATCCTCTATAACGACGACATCTATGTTATCGAGGTCAATCCCCGCTCCTCCCGCACCATCCCCTATATCTCCAAGGTCACCGGCGTGCCCATCATCGATCTGGCCACTAAAGTGATGCTGGGCCAGAAGCTGAAGGACCTGGAGTACGGCACCGGCATCTACAGGGAAGCCGACTACTACGCCGTCAAAGCCCCGGTTTTCTCCTTTGAAAAGCTCACTGACGTGGACACCGGCCTGGGCCCGGAGATGAAGTCCACCGGCGAGGTGCTGGGCCTGGCCGAGACCTTCCCTCAGGCCCTGCTGAAGGCCTTCAAGGGGGCCGGTCTGAAGGCGCCCAAGCGTGGCGGCCGTATCATCATCACTGTCAAGGACGAGGACAAACAGGAGATCGTGGGCATCGCCCGGGGCTTTGAGGAGATGGGCATCGAGCTCTTTGCCACCTCCGGCACCTGCGACGTGCTCCAGGAGGCGGGCATCGAGTGCAAGCGGGTCAACCGCGTCTCTCAGGCCCACCCAAACATTCTGGATATGATCGCCTCCGGCACCGTGGACCTGATCATCAACACTCCCACCAAGGGCCGCAAGCACGACACCGACGGCTTCCGCATCCGCCGCTCTGCGGTGGAGCACTCCGTGGGCTGCATCACCGCCATCGACACCGCCCGGGCCATCCTCACTGTCCGTCAGCAGAGCCGCAGCGAGGATCTTACTCCCATCGACATCACGCAGATCTGACCATCATCTCCCCGGGCCCGTTTGGGCCCGGGGAGATGCCCTGACGGACCTCCCCGCCTTCTATGGAACTTTTTTGTTTTTGGATCGTCTCATAAGACAGAACACAAAAACGGAGGTGCCTGCCATGAAGTTCTTTCAGTCTGCGCGCCGGTTTCGTTCCGCAATCGTCTTGCTCCTGCTGGCCAGTCTTCTGATTTGGAGGCATTTTTTCGCGCTTCCCTTTATTTGGCCCGGCCAGAGTGTCACTCTTACTGCCTACAACGGTGAAACGACCCAGCGGAAATTGATCTATACATGGCAGGACATGCTGAAATTTCATTTTACACTCTTGACAGCCGGAGCTCGGCCCGCTCAGCTTCAGCAGCATGCTGATGCTTCCCAGCCCGTGTATGGTCTCTCTGTCGCTGGTGTCCGCAAAGACTTTGATGCCGTTGTATGGGACGGTCTCTGGATCGATAACAGCGGCCGGGTCCTCTCCACTGATTTGGACCTTTCCTCTCTTTGGGAGCAGCTTTCTGTTGACACCCATACCAGGGAGGGCATGTCCTCTCTCCCCTGCCTTCGTGAGCTTGCCCTTCTGTCAGGTCAGTGGGACTGCCGGTTTTTGCCGGCGGGTTCCCTGGGGACGCCCAGAGCAGACGTCCCCATGATTCTCTCTTCCCCTGCAGGCCATACCCTGGAATGGAGCGTCTCCAATCAAAGCAATGACGCCCTTTTACACGGGAATTCCGGCAGCGCGGGTCTAGAAGTCCTTTTGGATGGTCTGTGGTATGGCGTTCCGTGGAAAACAGATTTGAACTACGGTGTCACCGCAGAGTCCTACACTTTAGAACCGGGCGGCCGGACCTCCATATCCCAGCTACCCCAGCATTACGGAGACGGCTTTCCGGATGGCCGTTACCGCATCGTATTTCATTACCACATCTATGGCCGTAAAACCGATACATATCAGGATGCCGGATTTTCTGCGGCAGAATTTCAGATACAGGACAGCCTGTTTTTCTGTCCGGATATATCATAGGTCTGTCTGCTGAAAACAAAAAACCCACACCAAAGTGGTGTGGTTCCTTGCAGGGGGCCCCCTTTACCGCTCGCTGACCGCAGGCTCCTGTCCGTCGTAGAGCAGGTCCTCCAGGTCGATCCGGCTGTTTTCCTGGAATTGCATCATGTGATCATCTCCTTTCCCTCTGTCTGCTTTCAGCATACTCCTCTTTTCCCGGGGATACAAGGGAAGTTTGGTGAAATTTCTGTAAAATCTACTCACTGAAGAAAGGATGAGTCTATGTCCCATCAGACCGTCATCGTTCTGGACTTCGGCGGCCAGTACAATCAGCTGATCGCCCGCCGGGTCCGGGAGTGCAATGTGTACTGCGAGGTCATGCCCTGCACCACGCCCCTTTCCCAACTGAAAGCCATGGACCCCATCGGCATCATCTTCACCGGCGGCCCCAACAGTGTGTATCTGGATTCCTCCCCCCACGTGGACCCGGAGATCTTCACCTGGGGAGTGCCCATCCTGGGCATCTGCTATGGCTGCCAGCTCATGGCCCACACCCTGGGCGGCCAGGTCACCGAGGCCCAGGACGATTCCGCTCGGGAATACGGCAAGACCCAGACCTACTACGACACCACCTCTCCCCTCTTCAAGGGCCTGCCTCAGGAGGGTATCTCCTGGATGAGCCACGGGGACTACATGGCCAAGGTGCCTGACGGCTTCGCTCTCACCGCCCACAGCGACAGCTGCCCCAATGTGGCCATTGCGGACGAGGCCCGGGGCTTCTATGGGGTCCAGTTCCACCCCGAGGTCAACCACACCCAGCACGGCATCGACATGATCCACAACTTCCTCTATGAGGTGTGCCGCGCCAAGGGCGACTGGACTATGGAGGACTACTGCCGGACCGCCATTGCTCAGATCCGGGAGAAGATCGGCGGCGGGAAAGTGCTGCTGGCCCTGTCCGGCGGAGTGGACTCCTCCGTAGCCGCGGCCCTGCTGGCCGAGGCGGTGGGCAGTCAGCTCACCTGCGTGTTTGTGGACCACGGCCTCATGCGGAAAAATGAGGGAGACGAGGTGGAGGCCGCCTTCTCCAAGTGGGACATCAACTTCGTCCGCGTGGACGCGGAGCAGCGCTTCCTCATCAAGCTGGCCGGGGTATCTGAGCCGGAACACAAGCGGAAGATCATCGGCGAGGAGTTCATCCGGGTCTTTGAGGAGGAGGCCAAGAAGATCGGCCGGGTGGATTACCTGGTCCAAGGCACCATCTACCCAGACGTGATCGAGTCGGGAGCCGGAGATGCCGCCGTCATCAAGAGCCACCACAATGTAGGAGGGCTGCCCGACTACGTTGACTTCAAGGAGATCATCGAGCCCCTGCGTCTGCTGTTCAAGGATGAGGTCCGTCAGCTGGGTCGGGAGCTGAAGCTGCCGGAATATCTGGTGATGCGTCAGCCCTTCCCCGGTCCCGGCCTGGCCATCCGGGTCATCGGAGACTTGACCAAGGACAAGCTGGACCGCCTGCGGGACGCCGATGCCATTTACCGGGAGGAGATCGCCGCTGCCGGCCTGGGTGCCTCCATCAACCAGTATTTTGCCGTCCTCACCAACACCCGTTCGGTGGGTGTCATGGGTGACGGCCGGACCTATGACTATACCCTGGCCCTCCGTGCCGTCACCACCAGCGACTTCATGACCGCCGACTGGGCCCGAATCCCCTACGACGTACTGGACAG